>Ga0066866_10000088_pt1 | contig 31507 bp, 29 predicted proteins | sample ETN01SmetaG_3_FD_66435 | JGI IMG/M metagenome (GOLD analysis project Ga0066866, IMG submission 66435) | Marine microbial and viral communities from oxygen minimum zone, Eastern Pacific Ocean - ETNP2014F12-01SV263 | ecosystem: Environmental > Aquatic > Marine > Oceanic ...
AAAAGCAGGCATTTATAGTTTGGCACGCCTTATGCGATACTATTGGCATGAGTTACGAGATAGGCGACACAGTAGAGGGAGAGACGGTAGCAGAGACGGGGAAGTATTATCGGGTTTGGGGGTGGATTGAAGAGGATGTGGAGGTTGAAGATTTTTACTCTCACAAACTGGCCGAGGCAAAACGGTATGCCAAGAAAGTAAACAAGACAGGTTGCTGTCAGATCAAGGAATACGAATGCTGCTTCAATGAGTGTGGTGAGATGATTCAGCACCTCGATGATGAAACGGCAATATTTGATCCGGTTTGGGGAATGGCTAGACAGGTAGTAATTTAAACTCAATTTACCCCATGTCAACATACCCGGCCATCAATCAAAACGCCTTAGAACGCAATCCTGGCCCTGTTTTTTTAGGCTAAAACGCCTCAGATTACTACCGGAAGATTCGTGCCGGGAAGAAGCCCAAATAACCCAACCTCACATGGAAAAGAAGACGGGCGGCCCGAAATGAGCCGCCCGTTTCTGTTTACTGTTTTTCCCTCCTGATGACGTAAGCCACTGCTGCACATCCCAGCGCAACATTAGCTGCGGTATCAATGAGGGCCATAACTAGTCCCAGTTCGCTTCCACCCATAACATACGCCCCCTTCCTGATCAGTTAGACGCTAAACCTTACCATCTGGTGTCAATTAAAAATGGCGGAATTTAATTAAAAATAAATGCGGGATAAGTGAGTTTATTTCCGCCAAATAATCAACGGACAAAATACCCCATTCAATTGGGTGTTCTTTAAGGTGATTGTGTCCACCAAATAATAAACGGACAAAATACCACCTCCTTCGCTATGTTGGTGCATTAAGATTCATTAACCATCCGTTCGGGAAGCACTCCCTTTCTTCAGAGCCTTTTTTCTTGTCTACCTTAAAACGGCGAAATGTTTCTGCGTTTTTTTCGCCTCACATAATTAAACGCTGGGGATACCGACCCACTTTGCGGGTCACAAAAAAGCAATGGCGACAAAAGTTGGGCAAACGGACAGCCCCCAAACCGTGGAAGTTACAGACGAAGCCAGTTTGGCAGACGCTCTGAAACAAACATTGGAACTAGAGACTGTTCCGCAAGAAGAAACGCCAGACGAAACCCCTGCTGAAGCAGAGGCCGAGGAAGGCAAAGAGGACGTTCTTTCACATACCGAAGAAGAAGCAGAAGCAGAGGATGAACCGGCTGCCGATGAAGATGCAACGGAAGCAAACGCCGGGGAAGACGAAGCAGAAGCCGAAGATGCCGAGGAGGAGACTCCCCGTGGCGTTCAAAAGCGGATTGATAAGTTGACGAAAAAATGGAAGGGGGCCGAGGAGACGATAGCCGATTTAAAGGCTAAACTCGAATCCAAGGACTCCGAACCGGAGGCAGTTGCTACGGCTCCTGTCACCCCGGACAACCCTTTCGCGCATGTCACGAAGCTGGAGGACGTACAACGGGAAGAACACAACGCCGAGCAGGTGATGGATTGGTGCGACGACAACATGGACGGAGCAGTGGTCAACACCAGTGACGGTGAAGTGGAATACTCAGCCGAGGAGGTGCGCGAGATACGTAAACAAGCATCGAAGGCGATCCGCAAATGGCTTCCGCAACGGACGCAATGGGTTCGGGAATATCAGCAGAATGAGGAGTACGCAGGCAAAGTATACAAGTGGTGGAATGATAAAGCCTCCTCCGAGTATCAGTCAGCCGCCTCAATCCTGCGTGAGTTTCCTGCGATTCAGCAGTTTCCCGATTACAAGATTATCGTGGGCGATACCTTGGTTGGGATGACTAAGCGTCTTCGCGCGGAACATCAGGCCAAGCAGCCGAAGGAAACAGCGGCACCGAAGAAGGCACCGAAACAGCCAGCGGCACCGACTGCCGAACCGGCCCCGGTGGATGAATCGACAGTCCGTTCATCTTCTGCACGAAAACGCTTCTCTGAGACGGGTGAAGTGGACGACCTCGCCCAATTAATCGCCGCAGATCATTTATAGACGAGTGGCACAAAAAAAAGGAGGGCTATAATGGCCGTAACATTAGAACGCACACAAGTTGGTAAGAGAGAGGATTTAGCCGATCTTATTGCCAACGTGGATGCACACGATACTCCGGTGACTTCTGCCGCTAAAAAAGGCAGCAAGCCCGGTAATACATTAATGACATGGCAGGGAGACAGTTATGCCTCCGCCGTCAGCACAGGAACCGTGGATGGAACTGATGTGTCTTCTTACGAAGACCCCGGTGCCAATCGCGCACTTATACAAAACTACGTTCAAGTCTTTCGTCGCGCTTTTCGCGTATCGACGTTGGCGATGGACGTTAGCAATGTTGCTGGACTCAACTCTGAGTTGGCCGGTGGTATCGCTAAGAAGATCGTAGAACTGAAACGTGATATTGAGCTAACTGTTTGCTCTGCAAACGATGCTCAAGCTGATGACGGGTCTGACGCTTACCTCACTAAGGGGTTGGCAACTTGGATCAGTACCGCTGGTGGTTCTGTGCTTCAGGTTCCGAGTGCATACCGCACTCCGTCTGCAAGTATTGAGACGACTGCTACCACTGCTAATATCACTGACGAAACGGTGCAGGACGTGCTTAGTTCTATCTTTGCCCAAACCGGCAATATCAAGAGCTACATGATGCCCTGTGGACGCACTCTAAAGCGTGGTTTAACGGATCGCCTGACCGGCATTCGCACCGCTGCTGAAGGTTCGACTACCAGCACACCTGCAACTCAGGTTCGCACGTTCAGTCCGGTCAACGGCAAGAAAATGACAGTCTCGCTGGATGTGTTCAGCGGAGATTTTGGCACAATAAGTTTGGTGCCAAGTAACTTCATGCCAGCCGCTACGGATGGACATGTTCTGGACATGAGTGGTATCGAGTTGCGTTACAGCAGCCTGCCAGAAGTTAAGGAACTACCTGACGCTGGTGGTGGCCCGATCCGCATGATCCAAGCCATTGCAGCCCTTGTGGTTCATAACCCATTGGCACACGGTAAGTTCGACCTTGGCTCCTAAAAGCTAAATGCTCGAACATGCAATTCAATCTCTGCCTGAGGGTCTTGGTCGTCAAGTGACTGAGATTCTTGGGCAGAGACTTTTTGATCAACAGTCTGCCGCATTCACGGATGCAAAGGCTATTGCCACCAACAACAACAATCTTTCCTACGCCAGAACCGATGGCCTTGGGGAAATGCGCGGCAGCATCCCGGCAGGTGCATACCATTACTGGGGTAACCGTTTAGGTTACGAGTGCTGGGGTGACAAACAATTTATGGACGAATACCTGCGCGACAATCCTGAAGCGCGGGTAAAGACGCACGGTGATAAGATTCAGGTTGGTTATGATGGTGACGGATTTATTCATCACCGGCCCGGTCGCAAGGTAAAGGTTTACAGGTAATGGACGACAAACTTGCAAAGCATAGTGACTCACCTGATGTCGGTGAACTGATCAAGGAGTATAAGCGTTCATTGGATGAAGGACTGAGCCTGTCCGATATTCGTGACTCAGAGGATACCCGTTTCGCCCGTTGGTCAGGTCAGTCTGATGACGGCAAGAAGTGGAGCAAGAATTTAACTGAAGGAGTCCAAGCCTTCCCGTTTGACGGTGCATCCGACTGCCGGGTTTATCTAGCTGACCAGATCATCGGTGACTGCGTTGACATGTTAACCGTGGCCCACAGCAGGGCCGACCTTCGCGTTAACCCGGTTGAACTGACTGACACTGAACCCAGTGCCGCCGCGACCACATTGGTCAACTGGGTACGCACCACGATGCAGAATGATTTACAGCGCGAGGCGGAACTGCTCGCCAACTACACCTCGACCTACGGATGGGCTGCCATGTTTGTTGGCTGGGAGCAGCAGGCGACTTTACGAAACAAACCGATCACGATGGAGCAGTTAATTATGATTGCCCAAGAGAGTGACCCGGCAAGTATACTGGCCGAGTTACCTGAGATGGTGGCGGACAAGGATCGTGCCGATCAGGCTTCCGAATTATTGATGCAGTTTGTGCCTGACCTGAAGAAGCGCAGGGCTAATAAGATCGTTAAGGAATTGCGTGAGGACGGGGCGACAGTCTTTCCAGAAGCCTATCTTTGCCGCAATCGTCCATCCATTGTTGCCCTGAAACCGCACGAGGAAATTTCCATCCCGCCTGAGACAATTGATATTCAGAATGCGCGTGTGATATTCCGCAGGCAATACCTGACAGAGGTTGAGTTGCGAAGCAAGGTGACGACAGATAATTGGGATGAAAAATTTGTCGATGCGGCACTGAACACCTCTGGTCGTTCATTGAACTATCTGGATCAGACAACCCTGACAGGCTTGGTCAGTGAATTTAACCGGAGCGATAATTTGGTTGAGGTTGTTTACGCTTACACGCGCCAGATTGATGCCAACGGTGTTCCATCAATTTACTACACGATTTTCTGCCCGTTAATTTCGGACGTGGACGGCAATAAACTTTTCGCCCTTCACGAGATGCTCGACTACGCCCACAACCAGTATCCGTTTGTCCTGTTCAGGCGTGAAAACGTCACACGGCGCGTGGTTGAGTCTCGCGGGGTGCCTGACATTGTTAAGACGTGGCAGAACGAGATAAAGGTGCAGCGTGATTCGATCTTTGATGCTACGAGCTTTGAGACGATGCCACCCTTGCAGGTTAGCAAACGTCTTGGCATGGCAAACAAGATAGGGCCGGGGGTTCAGTTGCCTGTTACCAAGCCCGGAGACTATGCGTGGCTACAGCCACCCTCCAGACCCCCTGCAACGGCCTTCAGCTTGATTGAGGCGATCCAAGAGCAGGCAGACGCATATTTTGGCAGGCCCAACGCTAAAATCCCTCAGACGCAAACTATGATGAAGCAACAGCGCATGGTGAATGAGTGGTTGCGGTCTTATTCGGAGGTGTACCGGCAGATGTTCAGGTTATGCGTCCAGTACCTTTCACCTGAAGAGATTATGCGTATCACGAGCAGTCAGGCTTCTCAGGCGATCACTCAAGATGCTGTTCGTTTTGATTTTAATTTAAGGTTCAATGTGAGCGAGATGGACAACGAGATGGTGAAGCAAAAAATGCAAACCATCGCACAAGCCATTGTTCCGCTGGATGTTGGCGGTACCATTGATCGCAGCAAACTGGTTAACAAATTACTCAGGGCAGTTGCTCCTGAGAGTGCAGATGAATTGCTGACCGATCAACAGGGTGCCAGCCGAAAACTTTACGAGGAAACGAAGGGCGAGATTACCGGAATGTTGGTGGGCGTCGAGGCCACCTATCAGGACATGAGCAACGAACCCACTGCCGGGACTAAAATGCAATTCGCTCAAGAGATTGCGAGCAGCAGCCCCGGCGTTCAGGAGGCGATGCAGGGCAACGAGTTGTTCAAGGAATTGTTTGGCAAGTATATGCAAAATTTACAAATGGGGGTGTCCCAAATTCAGAATAAACAGGTGGGACTCACCGGGGTAGCTCCTGCGGGTCAGGGAGGTGGACAATGAGGACATTAACATTCAGTAATGTGCTGAACGGAGTAGCCCAGTTGTCTGGGTTGGATCGGGACAATCTCTCCACGACCGAGTTTCAACGTATACGAGATTTGGCTGATGGCCGGTTGTCGATGTGCTGGGAGGGAGAATATTGGCCTGATACTATTCGAGTAGCCAGTGCAACTGTCACCACCACTGACGGGGTTGAGACTGCGCCTTTCCCGGCTGACGCAGGGGAGATACTGAATGTAAGCAGTAAGAACCCCCGGAAGACCACGGTCAATACTCAGTTAGGTTGGTCTATTTATGATGACGGGACGAATCGATATATTCAGTTGCGTGACGATGCTACACCGATCTGGCTGGAGTACCGAATTGTTCGGCCTAACCTGACAGGATCAACCTACAGTAGCACGTCTGCTTACAGCAGCGGTGATCAGGTATACTTTGGCGGAAACTTTTATGATGCAAACACGAGTGTGGCTGTGACTGAGTCGCCCACTGCATCGGCGGCCAAGTGGGATGTCGTGAAAATCCCGGCAATCTTTCAAGTGTACCTGACTCGCGGAATTTACGCTGATTACCTCCGCTCGACAGGCAATAACGAATTGGCGTTGTCGGCTGATCGTAATGCGGAGAGTTTATTAATGATGGAGGCTGACAAACTTTATCGCCAGCAGGGGCAGGTGCGCCGGTTGGATGTTCAAACATATTAAGGGGAAAAATGGCTAACAAGAAAATATCTGAACTCGACTCACTCGGTGCCGCACCAGCGGCTGATGATGTTTTGCCGATGGTTGACACTGATGCTGTCGTGACCAAGAAGGTTACGGTTGAGAATTTCAGCAAAGGCATTATCAACACGACCTCCGTTGTTGATTCAAGTGATACGATTGGCAGTAACGATAACGACACCACACTGCCAACCTCTGCCGCTGTTAAGGATTATGTAGACTCCCAAATCCTCACCAAAGACAATTTGGATGAGATTGCTGAAGGGGCAACGAACCTCCATTTCACGGCCGATGATAATACCAAGCTCGATGCTATTGAAGCCTCTGCCGATGTAACAGATGTCACCAACGTAACTGCTGCTGGTGCGTTGATGGACTCTGAGGTTACGAATCTGGCAGATGTAAAAGCATTTGATACTTCGGATTACGCTACCGCCGCACAAGGCACAACTGCTGACGCTGCTCTAGCTGCCTCTGCTGTCAGCGCATTCGGTGGAACTTTAATAGACGATGCAAATGCTGCTGCTGCCAGAACAACTCTGGGGGTGGACGCTTCAGGCACGGACAATTCGACGGGGGTAACATTAGCAGGGACACCCGATTACATAACAATCAGCGGCCAAGAGATTACTCGGGGGCAGATTGATTTAACTGCCGATGTTACTGGTAATTTGCCTGACGGAAACATTGCCAGTGCGGCGACATGGAATGCATTAAACACAAACGTCCCAATCGCCACAGACGCGACATGGGCCGCTAAAGGCGACATCGCGGTAGCCACGGCTGACAACACCGCAACGGTACTTACTGTTGGGGATACTGATGACCATGTCCTTACGGTAGACTCCACCACGGCAACTGGCCTGAAATGGGCTGCTGTTGCTGGCGGAGGCGGTTCAGGCGACATGACCGGCGTGGATATTACTGCCGGGGATGGTCTGGACATTTCGCAAAGCAACACGACCAGCGGCGATTACACTGCAACTCTTAGCGCAGACCTAAAGGCCAATGGGGGAATCGTAGTTGAATCGACTGAACTAGGAATTGACCTCGCTGCATCCGCGATAACCGGAACACTTGCTGATGGATATATTGCCAGCGCATCTACATGGAACGCGAAGCAGGACGCACTTACTTTCGGGATTGCCGATGGGTCAGTGGCGAAGTGCAACGATGCTGTCGTGGATGATGACTTTTTACGAATCAGCGGAACTGAAATTGAAGGTAGAAGTGCTTCAGAAGTCCTGAGCGACATCGGTGCTTCGGCTTCGGGGCATACTCACAGCTATGCCGCCCAAGGAGCCAACTCGGACATCACTTCGCTCACTGGATTGACGACAGCATTGACAGTAGCCCAAGGAGGCACAGGGGCTACCTCGTTAACTGACAAGGCTGTTCTGATTTCACAAGACACAGGGACAGACGCAATAGGCGCAGTTGCGTTAACCTCTAACGGTCAGTTGATTGTGGGCGGAGCAGACGGCCCTGCTGCTGCTACCATTACAGCAGGAACAAATGTTTCAGTTACCAATGCGGCAAACTCTATAACCATAGCATCCACTGACGAGTTCACTGGCACTGTAACCAGCATAGGGGTAACAGCAAATGAAGGACTGAAGACCAGCACGGGGAGTGCGCTTACTTCTTCGGGTACTCTCGGAATGGACATCAACAGTCTCTCCAGCATAACTGGCAGTGGAGATGCAAGCGGGTGGAGTGCGGGTGATGAGATTGCTGTAGTTGATTCGGATGCAACGGATGATCCAACCAAGAAGATCAAGATGCCAGCCGAGATTGGTATAGCTTGCTCGGATGAAACCACCCTGCTTACGGCTGGGATTAAGGCTAAAATTACTGTCCCAAGAGCCATGACTGTTACCGAGGTGAAACTGTCATTGAATGTGGCGGAGACTACGGGGCTTGCGATTAGCTTGGAAGATCGAGGAGCAACTCCGGAATCTACTGGAACATCTATGCTGGATGAGGACTTAAATTCGGGAACAGATTATACGGCAGCCGCAACTGCATTTGATTCCGCTGCAAGCTCTTACTCACTTGAAGAGGATGATTTTGTTTCGGTGGAGATTACGGACATTGGTGATGGGGCAGCAAAAGGGTTAAAGGTTTGGCTATTGGGTTATTGGACTTAAAGAATGAGTAACATCATTAATTCATATCGGTATGCGACAGCGAGTGAAGGAGGGGAATACCCCGAAATCACTCCCGCCTCTTCTACCGTGGTGACTGATGGTAATTATAAGTATGTCATATTAACTGGCTCTGAAGATTTTGACGTTGATTCCATCGGGAGTTCTTCGGGCAGTGACGAAGTGGAATGGCTCCTTATTGCAGGTGGAGGTAGCGGCGGGAATGCAGGGAACATGGGTGGTGGTGGAGGGGCTGGCGGTTATCTCACTGGAACTGAAACTTTAACCTCAACAGGCAGTGGGTCTGTTACTGTCGGTGGCGGTGGGGCGGCGAATCGTAGTGCTTCTCAAGGTGCTGGTTCTGATGGCAATGATAGCACATTGGCTTTCCCCGATAATACTTATGAATCCACTGGGGGAGGCGAAGGCGGGTATGATATGTATTCGGGTACTTATACTTTTTATGTGGGTGACGGTGGATCGGGTGGCGGAGCCTCTGGAGGTTCTCTTGTGACTGGAGAAACAACCGACAGTAGTCAAGGAAATGACGGTGGTGCTGGCGGGACAGCAAAAGCAGGAGGCGGCGGAGGAGCAGATGCAGTTGGTATGAATAGTAGCACATACTACGGAGGGGCAGGCGGAAACGGATTATCTTCATCAATCACAGGATCAGCAGTTACGCGAGCAGGTGGTGGCGGGGGGTCTGCTTATAATGGCACTGGCGGTGATGGCGGAACTGGAGGTGGCGGAGCCGGAGCAACGTGGAACGTAGCCCTAGCAACCACTCCAACTGCCTTTACAGGTTCGGGCGGAGGTGGCGGAAACACGCTATCAACCTCATACCCAAGCAACGGTGCTGATGGTGTAGCAATTTTAAGGTGGCAATTCCAATCGGGTGGAGGCAGTGATTATGTAACCATCGACGTAGACTCCTCGCTTACGATTGAGGAGGATCAGTATGACACCGACTACAAGTATTTCGTTGTGGATGGAACTCTTGCAAGTGCCTTTGAAGTAACTGATGCGGGAAGTGAATCGGGAAGTAACACTATTGAAGTCTATCTGATTGGTGGAGGTGGTGGAGGAGGTGCTGCTCAAAATACTTCTGCGGTCGGCACTGGGGGAGGCGGAGGTGCAGGAGGTTTCATTCGCAACACTTCCTTTAATAATGGAGGTTCTTTAGAACAGACCTACGATGTGACGATTGGAGGATCGGGAACTGCTGGCACAACTTCAGTGACAGCGGGAGACGGCACTGATTCAGTGCTTACTCCCGTAACAAGCGGTTCAGCACAGACTGCTGTTGGTGGCGGAAAAGGGTCAGATTATTATGCCTCCCCTGCTGATGCCGGAGACGGAGGAAGCGGTGGCGGTGGAGGCTATACTGGGCAAGGCGGAACCGGAACCACTGACCAAGGAAATGACGGTGGAGGAGCGGACGGAACTGGCACTCCTCCGTGGGACGGGTACGACCCTTACGCTGGCGGAGGTGGTGCTGGAGGAGCCGGAAGCAACGGCTCTGATGGCGGTGATGGCGGAGCAGGTTGGACTGATGATGATGGATGGATGGACGGAAACTTCCTTGGGTTTAACAGCGGCTACTTTGCTGGAGGGGGCGGTGGTTCCGGCTACACAAATGCAGGTGTTGGCGGTGATGGCGGTGGCGGAGATGGGGGAAATGCCTCTGCGGGGTCAGATGGCGAAACCAACTCCGGCGGTGGCGGTGGCGGTGGAGGTAAATCGGCCTATGGCACTGGGGCAACAAGGTACAATGGAGGCGCAGGTGGATCGGGTAAATTAATTATCCGCTGGAAATACCGAAACTAATAATATTATGGCACACTTTGCAGAAATAAATGAAGAAGGAATCGTCCAGCGCGTGCTGGTACTTTCAAATAAAATTATCACTAAAGACGGTGAAGAGGTTGAAGAGCTAGGCACAGCATACCTTCAAAAGATGTTTCCTGACACTGACTGGGTACAGACTTCTTATAACGACAATTTCAGAAAACGGTATGCAGGCAAGGGCATGAAGTATGATGTGGAGCGGGATGCTTTTATCTATCCACAGCCCTTCCCTTCATGGCTATTAAACGAGGAAAGTCTTTCTTGGGAAGCCCCTGTTCCTATGCCGGAACAGGAAGCAGAGTTAGGTGATGAGGACTTTATCCATTATATGTGGGACGAAGAGAATCAATCTTGGGTGGAGATAGATGAACAACTAATACCATAATAACTTTAGATGAATCGGGTGGAGATAATGAATGACCTAGAATGGATGAAAGTGTTTGGAGTAAACGGGGGAGTGCTTGCCACTGTCTCACTCTCGGACATTGAACTCGTTCTGAAGATTGTCCTTTTGATTATGACGTGCATTTGGACAGGAGTTAAAATCGTTAAACTAATAAAAGAAGAATGAAAGAGACAATAAAGACCAAGATCGTCAGCCGAAAACTCTGGGTAGCCATTGGAGGTCTATTGACCGTGGCTGCAACTGAATGGCTGAACCTATCACCCGAACTAACCGAGCAGATTGTCGGTGCAATTATCATCATCGTCCCGGCTTACGTTGGTTCGCAAAGTATTGTGGACGCAATGAAGGAGTATTCCAAGAAGGATAACCCGCCAACCAGCTAGATGTGGGCGGGGATAATCAAATCATTGCTAGAATGGTTTTCAGGGTTCCTGAAGGCCGAGATAAAACAGGATGTCAAAGGAAGCGATGCAGAGACTGAGCCTGAGATTCGCAATCGTATGCGGTCTTCTTTTCGGAGGAGGCTGCGGGACGACGAGAGTGGTGTTCGTAAAGACTGACTCTGACGTTGTGAGAATCGGTCCGAACGTGAGCGGCAAGGTTTACTTCCGCAAGGGAGGCGAATGGGTTTTGAGCAAGAACAAGGTGAAGCTACCAGAAGGCTGGTACGCTGGAGCCTTGGGTGACGAAGAAGAATAATGCCGAGAGACGCACAACAACAGGTAGACGGAGACAGCCAGTTCACAGGGATGAACAGTCGGCTTGATCCTGCACTGCTGCCCCCCGGCATGGCGAGCGAAGCTCGGAACATGCGTTTCCGCAATGGGGTTGCCGCAACTCGCCGGGGAGTTTACAAGCCAAGCTGGGTAAACAATCTCACGCCTGAAATTGATAACAAGGTTCGTCCGTTTGGCGAGATTCACGGTGTTGGAATATTTCGCAATCCTGACACAAACTTGGAGTTTGTAGTAATCGCAGCGGACGGGAAAGCGCACTACACTCGACAGGGTAATAACCCGATTGAGCTGGCATTACCAACTGGAGTCACGTTAGTCGGTGAGGTTAATTTTGTTCAGGCATTTAATAAGCTGATCATGTTCCGGGGTGACGACTTTGCTCCACTGGTTTTAGTCAGCGAAGACACCGGATTCGGTGATCAAGTTGATCAGTGGGACAGCACCACTGCCTATGCTGTGGATGATGAGGTTGCTTTCGGCCCGTTGGTGTCAGTTAGCGGGATTACATTCAGCAGCGGCACAGCAACCGTAACCACAGGCGCAGCGCACGGTTTCATCACTGGCGCGGATGTTACCATCGCCGGAGCGAACGAGTCTGAGTTCAATGGCCGCTTTGCCATCACCAAGACCAGCGACACGACATTTACTTTCACGACAACCAGCAGCAACTCAGCCGCTACTGGCACGATCACCGCCACTAACAATAAAGAGTATTACCAGTGCGTCACACTTCCTAGCCGGAGTCTGTCTGAGGCTTTATATGCGCCAGCCGCCACTGCGTTAGATGGCGCGTTGTATGCGCCAGCAGCCACTGCGTTAGATGGCGGCATAGATGACCAGACAACAACCACCACCGTGACTGTCGATTCGACGGCAGGCTACCCAGACGCAGGAACTATATTAGTAGGCACCGAGCAAATTACTTACACAACCAAGACCGGAACTGAGTTTTCGGGCGGCGCACGCGCACAAGGCGGAACAACTATTGCGGTACACGCAAACGATGCGGCGGTAACTTACGTCCACCCGGCGACTGCTACGATTACAGTAAACAGCACTATCGGCTACCCAGACTCAGGAACCCTATTAGTAGGCACCGAGCAAATCACTTACACATCCAAGACTGACACGGAGTTTTCAGGCGGCGCACGCGCACAGGGTGGAACGACTATTGCCGCCCATTCAGACAATGCGGAGGTCACTTACGTTCATCCGGCAACTGTTACGGTTACGGTAAACAAGACTGATGGCTATCCCACAAGCGGCACGATACTTATCGGGTCTGAAAAGCTGACCTACACAGGCAAGACATCAACGACCTTCACGACCTGCACGCGAGGCGCAGAATCAACAACAATAGCAGCGCATTTAATAGGAGCCGCCGTATCTTCAACATCAACATTAACCAGCGCGGGAGACAGCCCCTCCACAGAGCCAGACCACTGGCAGCAGTTAAGTACGATCATGCCCAACGCAACGCATGGGGTTCATATTGCAAACCGAATTGTCGTACCGACAAAGTTTGATGCGAGTAGCACCGCTTATGGTAATAAACAGGATTTTGTTGCGGTCAGCGATTCGCTGGATAATGTCCATACCTATTTTGATCAATTGTTCAGAATCAACTTTGGTTCTAACTCTGAGATTCAGGATTTAGTGGTATTCGATGAGCAGAGATTAATTATCTTAAAGGACAAGGATGTCCACATGGTAACGGGGTTCATTCCGACCGGCACTAATGCTACCCTCTCTTCAAGTTGTTCGGTGCAGCCAGTTGTTCAGGATTATGGTGTATCGAATCGGGGGGCTTCGGTTGTTGTGGGAGGTAATGTTTACTTTTATGCCAGCCGAAGGGGCATAGTGAGTCTGGCCCAGACGGAGCAGAGCAAGGTCCGTGGAGTTGACCTTCCACTCTCCGAATCAATCAGCAAGATTATTGATCGCATTGATGCCCGTAATGAATCAAAGGTAAGATTGGCGTATTGGGACAACAAGCTGTGGGTAGCCTGCCCTATCGACGGAGGGAATGGTGGCGAAAATAACGCGCTACTCGTTTACGACTTCCTAAACCAGACATGGAGCGGGTACGACAGCGGCAACGCGATCAAGCCCAAGGAATTTTTTATAGCGGAATATAATAAAAGCCAACGCCTGTACTTCATCGACACTGATGGGTTCATCAATCTGGTGGAGGAGAATTTTGAAGGTGATGATGTTGCTGACCTGACCAAGGAGGATGGCTTGAAGAACGAGGAGATTGAATCCTACATCCTCACGCGAGGCTACGGACAGGAATCCATCGATCATAAAACTTATCGCACAGCCTCGATGAACATCAGCGTCTGGAATCCAAAGTATACTGTCAAAGCGAAGTGCGATGGAGTCGAGGAGTCTCAAACACTTTGCACTGACCGAACGAAAAGCAGGACCAACTACTATAGACCATTCGACGCATTACCATTTGAGCAGAGCAATCGTGATGACGATATTGCGAACCCGTATCGCGAGGACTACAGTGTTACGCTTGACGTAGACTTGGATACCCTGCTCACCGAGGCGGGAGACACGATTATCTCAGAAACAGATGAACCGATACTTCAGGAGGTATCCGTTGAAGGCTTCTCGCTCGGCACAAACGGAGTTCGGCTGGACCGTATGCAGCAGACGATGGAGCCGTTTGCGTTGTCACCGAGGACAGGTCGTTACACGCAATTCGAAGTAACCAACTCGCAGGGTCGAATTGAATTGACCCAAGCACATTTAACAACTGGACAAGGTGACCGTACTGTCACTGTCAAATCATAGGAGATATAAAGATGGCAATTAGCGCAACAGTAACCCCCGGAGCCACCTTGAGTGATGGCGAGACGGTAACCATTTCCAAACTTAATGCACTCGGCACACCAACCGTGGACATCAGTGGAGCGGTTGGCAGCTTGTCCCTTGCGGATGGGTCGGTGACCAATGCGAAGGTTGCAACCTCGGCAGGTGTCCAGTATGACAAACTGGCAACTCTGACCACGGGTCAATTGGTAGTCGGCAACGCAGGCACTCCAACAGCGACCACCGTCTCTGGCGATGTGACGATTGCCGCCGATGGTGCGGTGACTGTGGCAGACGATGCAATCACTCCAGCCAAGATGGAGGACGGCACTCAGGGAGATGTTTTGGTATATGGCACAGACGGCGCACCGGAGAGGTTAGGCACTGGCACATCCGGTCAGGTGCTGACTGCGGGTGGCACGGATGCAACTCCGTCTTGGGTTGATGCTGCGGTCAGTGGCCCAACCCACACATATTCAACCAGCGACCCAGATAACAACGATGGGGCTGACGGAGACATCCACTTCCAATACTACAACTAATGGCTACCACCTCCAATTGGGACACAGACACCTCCACCGGCGGGAAGGGTTTTTCTCGGCTATGGGTGAAGGACGGTAGCACTTGGGATAGGGCTAACGTCATGAACGTGAAAGTGTCCAGTGATTGGAAGTCTGTCCGAAAAGTTTGGACTAAAGTGTCTGGTGTTTGGAAGCCAGTCATGTGGTGTCCTGAAATCGATGAGGAAATCTATCTAGGGTCAATCACGTTTACTTCTAAGGATAGCCAGTCTGCGGTTGGGCATGGCTGGATTAAGTATTTAGGTGGTGATGTTCTCGACGCGGACTCTTGGAGCACCAAAGCAACTTCATCCCAAACCAGTGGAGGATATTCTGACGACACAGGATGGGTGACAGGAATGGCTTGGGCGCAGGCAAATCAGTCAACTGCAAAGTTCAAATTACCGAGTCCAACTGAATACGACCTTCCCAGTGCTGGAGTTGGGTGGCGTGAGCCGGAAGGGGCTTGCACTCCGGTTTTCCATGTTCGCGGAAACCACGGTTTGTATGACTTTTGGATGGGTCGGATTTGCTATGACAATACTAATATTAGCCACGGGAATACATGGCAGACCACAGTCAACCCTTGGGGATATACACTTTGAAACCGTGGCACGCAGCAAAGAAATGGCAGCAGGAGCAATCACCGATACCGTTCGAGGTGGTGCTTGGGGAGTATTTAAAGGATGGCTATGTGTGGTCATCCCCCGGAGAGTTTGTGCTTGGGCGAACGGCCTTCTGGGATGGGGAAGACATGATCTTCGAGGGCAACAATCACAACTGCTGGGTGGTTCAGTTGGCGGCAGGGTTAAACCCGATGAAGAGGTTTTTGAAGGTGGCACCTATGAAGCTGGAGTTCGTTTCTTGGCAGCGAGATGGCTCGCAGCGGTGGCACGTTTGGGAGTGGAACAAGTTTAAGAAAAAGGTATATAATAATGGGAAGCACTAAGATTCAGCAACCGGCTCCAAGAGATTATGGGGAGGACATGGCCAGCACACTTCGCGCACAGGCCGAGGCGATGAGTGGCACAGGGAGGTTTGCGGACATAGGGCCGTTGGCCGACATTGAGGCTGCACAGCGACCGAAGTGGACTAACCTTGAATTGCAGACATTGTCCGACACGATGCGCGGCACAGCGGATCAGCCGGGAGTGCTGTCGTTATACCGCGACTACATTACACCGAGCTTATCCGAGACGGAGGCTGGTGCTAACCGTTACCGGCGAATGCAGGACTTAGCTGATGTCCGTTCTATGGGTCAGGACGCGACCAGCGCATTCCTTGATGCCGACCCTTTGAAGCGTGAGGCGAGTGATGCTTTGCTTGAGGGTGCAATTTCTGATTACAAACTGGGTGCGAAGCTAGACCCGTCATTGGCGAGGGAAGTACAGCAGGGCTATAGGAATGCAGCCACAGCGCGTGGGATGGCCTATAGCCCCTATTCAGCAGCCGAGGAGTCATACTGGCAGGGTATGCAGGCTAATCAGCTCAAGCAGCAACGTCAGGCCGCCTTGTCCGGGTTACTGGGTCAACGTCAACAGATGGTTGGTGATCCGTTTATGCAGGTACTGGGCCGACAAGGTCAGGCGTTTGGTGCTGCGGGTGGATACGGCCAACAAGGTCTTGGGATGGGTCAGGCATTGGGGCCACGCATCTTCCAAGGAGAATCGCAAATGGCACAAGATTTGTACGCTGGGAATCAGGCTACCCAGCTTGCTGTGGCGCAGGCTAATGCGGCGAATAAAACTGCGATGAAAACTGGGCTTATGGGAATGGTTGGCAGAATTGGTGGAGGAATGTTTGGATAATAGGAGATAATTATTATGGCAATATTTGGACAGTACACAGGACAGCGGGTGAGTCCACTTCCGAGTGGATTCTTGGGTGCGGCAATGCAGCAGGCCAAGATGACCAAGGATACGATGACCGACATTGGGGATGTACTCGGCAATGCTATTGCTGGTTACGGTCGCCAGAAAAAGGAGGAGCGTGAGCGTGCTGAGAAACTTGCTGCCTTGAGGAGCCATTTCGATACTGGCGACACGACCGCATCCGTTATGCAAGGCATCGAGAAGGCGCGTGCAATGGATAGCAGGATGAACACTGCGGCCAAGCAGCAGCATGATGCGGAGAATTTGCATTTCCATAGGGGGTTTGCTGAAGAAAAAGCAATAAAGCTGTATCAGATTGATGAGAAGGCAGCGCATAATAAGGCAATGGCTGATGTGCTTGAGAAGCGTGTGTTTGGTGAGCGTGAAACTTACAAGGGTAAAAGTGCGGAAGGGTTACCCGCGCCTGACCTTGAGAGATGGAAGACGAAGCCTGAAGCCCTTTCTCCAAAGAAACAAATAGAAGCGGTCGCAGAGATGCATCGTTTGCGTGAAGGGTTGAAGGATACGGATGCCCAAAAGAAAGCGGTCATTGATCAGTATAACAGGAGCATTGCATCAACTGAATACAAACCTGTTAGGCCGAATGAAGACAGAATCTTGGCTAACCCGGATCAGTACGCACAGGAGGTTGTGACTGAGAAGGGCCAGCTACAGGAGGAAGCGGTTAACCGTCTTGGGCCGAAGTTGCTTGGCAAGATGGAGAAGGGCGACATGACCAAGGCAGACGAGTTGCTGGTCATAGACATCCTGAGTAATTTACGGGCTGAAGGAGATGCTGCCCGGACACCGAAAGGGCGGTTAAATCAAATAGCCCTGCAACTTGCAGAACAGAAACTGAAGGACGAAAAGGGGCTGCGTAATGCGCTGGAAGGTTTGTCTGTATTGCCGGGGCAACAGGGTGTGAATGTTAGCGAGCAGGTTACTCCATCCAATATAGAGGCTTACGTTAATAGGCGAGTAGAGCAAAATCCTGACATCGATGTAAATGTTTTGCAGGATGAAATAGAAGGCAAACTTCGTGCGTACCAGCAGTCGCAAACCGATGAGCTTGAGGGTATGCCGGTAGGAATTCCCCCTGTAGGCGCACCTAAACACTGGAACCCTATTGATGTTTATCAAGAATCAAAGAAAGGGGCGGCAGGCATGGACGTGGAGTACCGTAAGCGAACGGGAGAGGAAAGGAGTCCCAATGATCCTGTCATCGCCCGTAAGACAACTGTTCCGGGTACGGATTCAGTATTCGCAATGCAGGGAGACTATGCTGCGGTTCCGGGCGAGCCGGGAGTAGATGGGCCAAGGGGAAGCAGGTGGTATGAGCCGAAGGAGGTTTTCGCTGTGATGGATCGCATTGAGCAACAACCGCTTACCCAGCCTCAGAAGCGTCAACAGGCATTGCAGTTTATCGAGTCTCAAGCCAACAAACTTGGCCCAGCCGGTTTACAGGCTGCACGGGTAGAGGTTGACCGGAGGTATCCTGTGCAACCGCCAGCGGGTATGGTGCCTCACCAGATGGTGAGTGACGGTAAGGGCGGAACCCAGATGACCTATAAGGCACCTGCTCCATCAGGCACAACTGCTCAACCGATACTGATGTCCGGCCCTGACGGCAATCATTATAGAACCGGCAAGGCGATAACACCTCAAGGTGATGTGGTTGATGATCCTTTTGTTGCTGAAGCTGGAGAAGATGAGGCTGCTGTTTCTATAACCGGGAAAGCTGGAACATTTAAAGGCACGGCAAAGTCGAAGCAGGAAGCAATTGCATTCAGGAAGCAATACGTTGCAGCTTCTGAGTCTATCCCGATGATAGACAGGCTCATTGAAATGTCTAGAGAAGGTGAGTCCGAGTTGTTCGGCCCGAAACTGGCTAAAGCTACAGCGATTCAAAACATATTGGTTGGCAAACTCAGGATAGCCTTAACTGGCGGCGGGCCGTTAACCAAGGAGGAGCGTGAGATGATTAAGAGTGCTGTTCGTAATCCTTACGCATTCTTTTCCTTAGAGGAGTCGAATGTTTCGGCACTTGAAGCAGTTAAGGAGTCAATGTTGGATGCTGTTAATGCGTCTGCTGAAGCTCAAGGATTGCAATCAGTAATCGGTTCACCCGCCCAAGCCGACCAAGCTGGTGGTGGCTTGTCTGCTAATCCGAATTTCTCGCGTGGCCCCGGCGGTAAACTAATCCCAGAAAAAAGATAGTCATGCCCCAAGTAGTCAATCTATCAAGCCGGGGCATTTCGGTTAACTTCCCCGATGACGCAACGCCTGAAGAAATTCAGGAGGCACTGGATGAGTATTACCCCCGCAATGGTGCTGACGTTGCCCACGACATTGCAACTGAGAGAAACTTTCACCTGAAAGGCATGACCCTAGATGACTATGAAATGCTTCGAGGCCACGAGGGTAAGATTGCTGAAGGGAAAGGGGCTTTGGAAAAAACAATGGAAGCGGCAGGTATGCTTGCCGAGGATATAGGCAGCGGATTGAAGGCAGCTTACCGGGCTGCCAAGAAGGGGCAGTACGGCCCAACCCTTTCAGGGTCGCTTAATCTAGGGCGTGATATTGCAGTGGGTGGCCTTACTGGCACCTACGATCTTGGTGAAGTTATTCATGGCATTTTTGAGGTTGAAGATGCAGAGGACACATACAACCGCCACCTTAGTGAAAATGATTTAAAGGATACCCCGGAAGCCCGGAAGGATTACAGGAGCAGGCTTGCAAATGACTTCAAGGACTTTAAGAAAAAGATGGATCGTGCCGACTTCAGGCAGGGCATCATTGACCTTGCTGTTGTTCCTGAAGTAGCCCATGCCGCATCTTACGGGCTTGATGCGTCAGTGCCTGCGACTTTCGGGCTGGGTGCGCTTGCAAAGGCACCCGCGATGGCAGCGACAAAGACTGCTGGCCGTACTGTCGGTCAGGTTGTTGGGGGTGGATTTAGGCAAGCGGGGAGGGCTGCCACGGTTGTTGGTGAGGTTCCTGAGAGGGTTGCAGGCAAATTACTTGGTGAGGGTGCTGAAGCCGCAACTAGGGGTGTTACCACTTTAGGTGGTGGACTTGGCGTTGCCACCGGCACAGTTATCCCTGCGGCTCCTGCGGCAGCAAAGGCGGCAGGGGCTATCCTTGACGTTGCTGGAGATGTCCTTGAGTCTGCATCCAGAGCGGCAGCGGAGGGTGGTCGTAAGGGTACTTTTGCCAGAAGCGCAGAACTGGCTGAAACCACTGCTGGAAAGAACATCTCAGAGCTTCTTGCTCGCGTGGAAACGCCCCTCTCATACGCCGGGGAGGCTATTAAGGGTGCAGGTGCCGGGATGGCCATCGGAGGCACGCTAGGCGGCCTTGCAGAGGGCGAAGAGGGCTTCTGGCACGGCATAGGTATAGGAGGCCCGTTAGGCATTGGCGGCAGCCTCGTCGGTCGCGCAGTGGGTGATGCGTTTGGAGTCAGGCGTGCAGCCCTCTCCTATGAAGACGCTAAGAAATACCTATCAAGTCATCGCGATGCACATTATGCGATCAAGGCTCTGGACAAACTTTCCCCGGCTGATGCGGCACACCTAGCCGATTCGGTAATGCACATGGAAAAGTTGGGTGTGAAGGTTACGTTCCACGATGACAACGTGCCGCCGCCTGCGCTTTCACCTGAGAAGGTTGCGCGTAAATCTTATTCGGGTGTGATGGTGGATGAGTCAGGTGTGTTCATCAATACTGACAGGGTTACAGAATCCACAGGACTGCACGAAGCCTTTCATGCGACAGCTTACGCGATGGAGCGAGGAAAGTTTCTTGGTGAAGTGCAGGGGATGCTACTTGGTAAGACTGACCCGGTGGAGGGTTTGATCGTCAGGCCGGGTGCCTTGTCGATGGAGAATTTTGCAAAGTTTGTTGAGTCCTATGCGGGGATGATGGAAAGTTCAGCAGCCCGTTTGCGTGTTGCCGGTGATGAGATTGGGGCGGCCAAGCTGGAGGTTCAGTCGATGGAGTTTCGGAGGAAGGTTGCCGAGGGCGACCTACAACATGCGGTGGATGAGTTTGGTGCATTCTACTGGGATGCATTTGTTCGTGGGGAAGAACCAAAGTTGTTTATTGGCGGCGAGAAAGACCTTGTAGTTAACGCATTAAACTGGGCGAAGAAAAAGGCTTCAAAGGCTTTTATGCGTGACGCTCAAAAGGCTGGTCTGGACTTCAGTCAAGGAACGCAGGCCGCATTCATTAGAGGCAAGCAGAGACAGTTTGCCATCCCAGAGTTTGACGCTGCCATCAGGAGGCTTGTTAAGAATGGCGACATGGAGGTGACGCACAGTGTGCCTGTCACTGGCATACCGAAGGCACAGGCATTCGCTCTGGCGAAGCTGCATGGTGCTGAACATTTGTTTGAGGTAAGCGATAAGGGTGAGCCTGTAAGGGTGAAGACAATCAAGGAGATTGAAACTGAATCAAAGGCCGATGTGGAGGCTGCCTTGGATGCAATCGAGGTGCTGCCTGATAATGTGAGGCGGTCAGAGATTGTTGTTGATGAAAAGGGAAGGCGCAAACTTGTTGCCCGTAACTTATCGAATGAAGAGAAGGCGGTGTTGCTGCGTACAGTACGGCACATGAACAATAGTCAGCGGCAACAGCTTGAGGCTTTTGTTGCAGGCATGGATTCACCGGACGGCAAGCCGGTCTATAAGGTGAGTTACTGGAAGGCTTCAGGGGCAGGCCGTGGAAAGCGGAAGCCTTACGGTCAGTTTGAGGTAAGCGAAAGGGACGCACTACCCTACTCTCTGGAGATGAATGCAACCGGAGGGCTTTACCTTCGATTCGTGGACATGGATTCGGTTAATAGTAACCTGTTAAAGGCACGCAGGCTGAAGGTTTATAAGAACCTGCATTCCAGCCACCGGGAAGCTGTTGCAGAGTTTCATAGTTACCTTGAGAATCTTGACTCTGACAGTCCGATACCTAGCGCAGAGTTCTTCGGGGGTGGAGAGGTTGGGCGACTCAAGCGCAATTTATTTTATGAGGCACTGGGTACTGTTCCAAGAAAAGATGATCCACCCCTGCACAACATGGGAAGGGAAGGGTACACGCCAAAGCGTGGGCGAAACTTTGCATTCAAAAACTTCAGGGTAGAACGTCTGGGCAATGTTGAGGACACAGGGGTACGGGTTAAGTTTGGTGAGAGTGCATACGAACGTAGCATAGTCAATATGCTGCCTGACGAATCACCGGCACGCTTCATGCCTGATGTGGAGGGTGGAGGGAGAATGGATGCGCCAGAACTTAAAGGCCCAGCTAAGAAGAGGGTAGGAACAACAGGCCAGTACGTTGGCGCACCACGAGGCATGTCCACCCCTCAGTCACTGGGTGCGCTTCGTAAGCGAATAGACATGCTTACTGTTGAAGGTCAGCCCGGTAGGTTCTGGTATGAAAATAGTAGTGACGCAATTTTAGAGGCTACTGGTGGCAATCTCAAAGAGGCTGAAATAGTTGCCGCCTTGGTGGCTGTCTATTCCCCAGCTAACAGGGTCTACCCTAATTTCTCTCAGGCAATAAAGGCATACCAGCAGCACATCTCAGGTAAGCCTATCAAGGCAGGACGCTTTGGCCGTATTGATCGGGAAGCTGCCCGTGTCTTGAATGGTGAAAGGTGGCAGGGTGTAAAGACCAACAACTTCTATGTTAACCTTATGAGGAACGTAGACCCGTCACTTAAACAGGGCGTGACTGTCGATATGTGGATCATGCGCCTGTTCGGTTACGACACTGACTCACCCTCTACACAACAGTATGCATTTGCTGAAAAGGAAATTAAACGAATAGCCAAGAAGCTGGGATGGGAAGCACAGCAGGTTCAGGCGGCAATGTGGGTGAGCGGTAAAGCTAGGTGGGAGTCGGTTTGGGGTGATGTAAAGAAGTCTGCAATAAAGAAGAAGGATTTATTCCAGAACGAAGAAACTGATAAGTGGGAATGGAAATCCAAGGCTGTTGAAAAGAAGTATCGCAAGAAGGCACGGGTAAAAATGTTTGCGATAAAGAATCAGGACGTATCAAAGTCCAAGTTTGATTTTTCTGATGCAGCAAGGCGTGACCTCGGACAGTTAAGTCTGGAGAGTAGGCCCGGTGACAGTGCTGGAATAATACCGGGCATAGCTCGCGCTTCATACATCGAACAGATTGAATATCATGCTGCAATGGAACGCGCACTGACTGACCACACTGGTCGTGACGTTCTATCTACCGAGCTAGGCTTGATGGAGATTATGGCTGTAAACGCTCCGGGCGTTTGGCTTGATCAGGTTAACCCCAGCAAGCAGACTTCGTTTATTGCTCCAAAGCAGGGCAAGGAGGTTCATCCTGCACTCAGGGAGACGCTAAACGAATGGGCTGCATTTCAGGGTCTTCTCAGGAGGCAGGAGGCAGTCGGTTGGCATAGACCGTTTTACACTGATTTTGCCGAGGCAAAGGTTGGCGAGGCTAACGGGATGCAGCTTGATTTCGGACGGACGCTGACACCAGAGGAGACTCGCGCCTTAAGCGAGGCAATGTTGCAGCTTACGGGCGGGGATACGTTTGCGGCCATAGCTCATAAGGATGGAATTAGGTTCTTGAACTTTGCGGAAGACAATGTAGCTTTCCACAGGCAGGTGCGTGCAGCGACTGATACTGTCTTTGCGATGCGTCCTGAAGTTGAGGCTACGGGCCGTAGATTTTTTGCAGATAGCGATTTAATAAGTAATAACTGGAAGGAAAATCCACATGGCGACATTTATAGACAAAGGCTTTTGCGAAGCAGACGATCCGATCTTTACAGAAGGCATTACCGGCTTCTCGCTCCGAAGATCGACCAAGTCAACGCAAGTTTCTCAGAAAAGTACGGATGGGGTGAACCCGGAAGACATCTCTCAGACCTCGACCCCGCCAGTACAGCCCCCTCAAAACCAGTAGACACTTCTACCCGCTTCATGCCTGACGTAGGCGGCCAAGATGCACTGGGTATGTTCAGTGCAGCAGAGCGTGCCACTGTTGATTTGAAGCAGGAGAAGGGTGGTGCCTCGCAGATGCTTGCCATGATCAAGAAGGCTGGTGTTAAGGATGAGGAGTTGAAGGCACTCGGTCTGGACAAATTCCTTGAGGGCAATCGTAAGGTGACCAAGGACGAGATTATCGATCACCTCGTGGAGAATCAGATTACTGTTGAGGAGACGGTGTTGGGTGAGGTTCTTCCACCTCTGGAGAGACTCCCTAGTGAATACGAAACAGGCTCGCGTGAGCGTGTTATCCGCAAGCATGAGTATGCTAAAGAGTTAAAAGCCAAATACGATCAAGTTTTAGACAGGCTAACGAAAGCGCATGATAAGTTGTCGCCTAACGAGCAAAAGCAAGTTGAGGTGTGGGACAAGAGTTTTAACGATTGGGTGGATTACTGGGGGCAACCTCGTATCCAGAACGAGCCTAGCGGCAGTCATACAGACGTTATGAAGTGGGCTAATGAGGTTCTGCCGGGGGCGTTTAATGAATCACTGTTCCGCCCTGACGTAGTGAAGGAATGGATCGTTTTTGAGGGCGGCGATAGGCGAAAAGTCAAAGGTCGTGGACGTTCAAAGAACGAAGCCGAATCTGATGCGCTTCAGAACATTAATGATTTAAGGAGTCGCCCTGATGCAGCCACCAAACACGACTCCTACGTCGAACCCGGCGCAGTCGAGGGCAGCTACCGGGAGTTGTTGCTGCGGTTGCCGGAGAAGGCAGCGAAGGCTCGCGTAATCCAAGCCGAAGACGGTCTTTTCTACATCCAGCATTCCCCGCATGAACGGTCAGAGGTCGCTCACGCCTCTCGTCAGTCGGCAGAAAGTGTTCTGGCAAAGTCACCGCCGAGCATGGAACCGCCGTCAGAAACCTACAAGGGCGGCCACTACGGCGACACCCCGAACACCCTCGCCCATGTCCGGTTCAACGACCGCACATCTGAGCATGGTAAGACGCTATTCATCGAGGAGATTCAGAGCGATTGGCATCAGGAGGGTCGGAAGAAGGGGTATAAGACGGACGTTGATCCTGCTATTTTAAAGAAAATAAACGACCTTAAAAAGGCCGAGGATAAGTTGGACTCTGAGATTCAGGCAAAAAGTGTTGCGGATGATGTGCCGCAGCACATTATTGATGCCGGTGAAAGTGCTGATGGTTTGAATAGTCTGGTGGAATTCATAGCGGAATCAAACCGGAATGACCCTCGTTATCAAAAGAGAGAAGCTATCATGGCTGAAAGGATGTCTTTAGAAAGTCAAGTCGCCCAGCGCGACACCGTCCCAGACGCCCCCTTCAAGACCAGTTGGCACGAGTTGTCGATGAAGCGCATGATCAGTTACGCTGCCAAGCATGGTTACGATGCTATCAGTTGGACGAAGGGTGAGACACAGTTTCAGCGGTACGGTTCCTCAGAGATTGCATGGGTGAAGGACGGTGACGGTTGGAAGGTCAAGGCTACTGAGCAACGAGGTGGCGAGGCAGACGGCATTAACATTGAGACTGCTGCCCGTGCAGAAGGTATACTCAAGGAAGGCGGCGACACGATCACTAGCAAGGAACAGTTACACGCCTTAATCAAGGAGACGGTAATGGATCGTGAGCGAGGGCAATGGTCACCGGAGAATTTCGAGAAGCAGGTTGATAAGTTAACCAGCCGCACTTGGGAGAGAATGCAAAACGAGGATGCCGGGACATCGCTACCGCGCAAGGAAGGCATGGGAGGTTTCTACGACCGTATGCTGCCCAAGATGAAGACGTGGAAGAAGCTGGGGCTAAAGGTGGAGACGGATGACCTCGGTAAGCTGACCCCCGAACAGAGGGAGTTCGCTGAGATTGATAAGCTAGGAAAATACGATAACGCCGATCATCCGCTAACTGATAGGTATTGGGAGTTACATGATTTGCTTGGCCGGGAAGAGGCGTTGCAAGCAGTTGATCCGAAATCCCTTCCCGCCCACCTCGTCAAGCTCACCCCGGAGGTTAAGGCGAAGGTGCTGGACACCGGCATTGCACGATTCATGCCTGATGCCGCAGTACCGGGTGCCGAGCGTAACAGCATAGGCTGGTCGATGCTTATGAGTAAGGCTGGTAACTGGAGGGTGTACAGCCCGGACGGTGTACTGGCTGGGGTTGCAGGCAGCAAGCAACGTGCTGAACAAATCTTTAAGACCAAGTACAAGCGGGAGTTGCGGAAGAAGGAGAGGAGCAGTAGCGTTAGGTACATGCCAGATGCAACAGAATACAGGGTTACGTTACCTGATGGAGGAACAAAAACAATTTCATCAAAAAGAACCGTCACTCATGTGGGGCTGATGAAGCGTGGGGGTGAGTGGGGTGTCCACAGTATGCATTCTCGTCGAGAGTTAGCGGAACGTAGTATAGATTCCGAGACAAAGAGGATTAACGATCATTACCGGCTGGAAGAGAAGCACGGAAGGTCAACCGCTGGCAATAGGGTTGATGAGACTAGGGTGGTTGAAGTGGAGAAGGTCAAATGAATTTCGGGTGGTGGCAATTACGAAGTACAAACAGCAGGGTAACTGTCATGAACTGGCTGTAGCTCTGAAGGTAGCTGAATTGGGTGGGACAGTCTTATGGCCATACGGCGATGGGCAGGCTTACGATTTGGTCGCAGACTTCAATGGTAAGATCAGTCGGATTCAGGTTAAGGGTACATGCCAGATCGCTAAGAATGGATCGACTAAAGTTAACCTCCAGAAGGGTAGCCGTAAGCACTCCCCGTACAACCTCCGAGACTGCGACCTTGTTGTGGCTGTAACCCCGCTGGGCAATTTCGTCATCCCGATAAGCGCATTAGGCACTTACCGTCTGGTAGCTTGGCCGGTCGGCGTGAGGAAGAAGCCCCCATACTATGAACCTTATAAGGAGGCATGGCATTTACTAAAATGAAGAGGTTACCACCAGTAGGAACTAGGGTGCGCTGCCTGTGGCAGGACATCGTTGGTTATATCAATCAGCCGCTGAAGGATGTTAAGATTGCTGACGTTTGGACGGAGGGAAAATTGGTAAAGGCCGACAAGGAATTTTTGGTAATAGCGACCTCACAATATATCGATGACGGGCCAGTTGATGAGACGCTAGGAGACTACACCGCCATCCCGCGAGGGGCGGTAAAGTCGATCAAACCCCGGCGGTAAAAACGTACAAGAAACGTACAAGTCAGTGCTTCTAATATGTCTAATATGAGGTGTTTTTGAGGGTGAGTGATTTACAGTTTATGCCTGTGAATGAGGATGAATGACTGTGTGAGGCATAAATAATGCGGACTGAAAATCCGTGTGTTAACGAGCCACACAATATTCCTGACCTCGCTCATACCCTTGTATATCAGTGCTGATACGAGTTTCTGCATCAAACCCTACCCCTCGGAAATAGCCACCTTACAAAAAACGTACAAATAATGCTTGGCAGGAGTGGCCGTACAGGTGTAAAACACCAATGTCCCACGGGACATCTAAAAACAACTGGAGCTACTAAAAATGAAAAACGAAAACCTACTGAACGAAACGAACAAGGTATCAATCCGCATCGCCTATGCCTATGACTCTAAAGCCCCCGCCCACTGGAGCCAAGGGGTAGTCGGACGCTACGATGTTTATTCTGAGCACTACGGCAGTCCGCAAGAGATTTACAGGTGCGACAAAGTAAGTGCCGATCAGGCGTTGCTCAATGAGATTTGGGCCGGTTGGAATAACGGCAGTGGCGAAGAGTGTGACGCTTTTCGTGGAGCCAATGCCCGCTCGATGATGATCGGCGATTATGTTGAAATTACTTTTCGTGACCGTATTGATTATTATCGGGTCGAAAGTACCGGATGGAGTCGCGTTAGCTGGCGGGATTTATGGGCCGAGGTAGACGCTTACGAAGCCAGCCATCAGTTTGCTGAACTTCAAGCGCATCAATTGGAAAGCGATGGGGTTGAGCAAGAATCACTGAAGCAAGCCGAAAGCGCACGCGAGTTCTGGAGTTGCCTCGATGAAGAACCCGAAGACCGTTATTAATCTAAAACAAAATCAGGAGCTACTAAAATGGAAACACTAAATTACCTTCACCGTAAGTTTGAGTGCATCACCACCCATTGCAATTGCAGCGAAGAGGCAGAGGAACGCATCTTTACCTGCCTAGCAATAGGTGATGGCCCAAAGGATGCATCTTACAAGAGACGGACTTATGTTGTTCGTGCAATCGATTCAGCCCATGCGGATCGTATCGTGCGTAACCGGCTGTGGCCTTTTGGCTCTTGCCAAATATTCATCAACCTCGAACCAAAAAACTAGGAGCTACTAATGAAGATCGAAAAATACATAGGCCGAAACGGCAAGCCGGTTGACAACAAGCGCAAGGTGTCTGCGAAGGACGGCACCACCGCAGTGATCGAACTGCGCCACAAGAACTGGATCACCCGATTCCAGCTTGACGGTAAGCACCATCAACTCAACCTCCGCACCACGGATGAACGTACAGCAGCCGCTACCGCTCTGGACAAAGTCCGGGCAGCCAACCGCGACCAGTGGGAGGTCGTTCATGCCGGTCAAACGAAACGTGATGTGATTACGATTGGCAAGATCGTCGAACTGTTTACAGGCCAACCCGTTGCTTCCGCTGGCGAACGTCAGTTACAGGACGCGAGCAATCGACTCCGCAACCTGATCCGCACCGCATTCGGCCACGGCCCCAAGCATGATGTGGACAGCTACCCTGCGACCATTCTCGATAAGGAGCTGGTTAAGAAGTTTTTCACCAAGAGGCTCAAGGGCTTCTCCAAGGGTGAGGCACGCGAGAGTCGCATCCGTGGAGCTAACAGCCTGCTGTCCGATGCCAAGAGCCTCTTCACCAAGGCCATCCTGTCCGACGACCTGTACCCCGGACTGCCTGACATCAGCACGTTTGTTGATGCGAATCATTTGAAGGCAACCCCGGTAAAGTTCCTGTACGAAAACATCGACGCACAGGTTGTCAGCTTAAAGGCTAACCTGCCTGCACTGAAGGAGTCGGATGTATCGGCCTACCTGTTATTCCAACTGGCCGCAGGATGTGGCCTGCGTCTTACTGAAGCAACTCAGGCACGCAAGGAATGGATCACGACATTCAAGGGCAAGCGGGTGCTGTACGTTCAGCCTACTGACACTTGGATTCCGAAGGGTCGCAAGGTTCGCCGGGTGCCATTGCCAGAGGCCGTGTATCAGGAGATACTTTTGCTCAGTGACGACTCCGAGTTCATCATCCCCGCGATCAGTGATAATGATCGCAACTGGGCGATTGGCCGCAGACTCAGCAAGTGGTTTACCTCTGTTGGATGGACTGCCAAGAAAAAGGCGCATGAACTTCGGAAATGGTTCGGAGCACAGGTAGCCACCCAGACCAAGAGCCTGTTCGCAGTGCAACGGATTCTGGGCCACTCATCGGCAGCGACCACTGACCAGTATTATGCTGATCTGGTGAACCTACCTGACTACGATATTAACCTGACCGCCGATGAGCCTGTTAACAAACAGGTTGCGGTTGGGGAATAACATATAGTGCGTTATGGGTTGACTTTGGCGTGTCGTCCGGGGTACAAACCAACACTTCGGGTGGTTCATCCACCTGAACCTAAAAGGAGAAAGTGAGCTAGAATGAAGAGCATAAATATAATCGTCAGCAATGCTGCTGCCAGTAAATTCTACCACCTAAATTCAGGTGACAAGCAGGCACTCATGGATCAGGTTGATAGCCTAATCTTCAAGGCACCGGCACCGGCAACGTCAATCGGGTTAAAGATAATAGCCGCACTGCTGCTGACAACCACCCTGTTATTTTCCGCGCCACAACCAAGCCGAGTCAACGCAAAGCTAATCGAAGCGGTATGCCAAGTGGAGTCGAACGGGCGAGCCACGGCGATTGGAGACGGCGGTAAGGCTTCAGGCGCATTTCAATTCTGGCAGCCTACATGGCAGCACACCACGCAAATCCGTCAACGTGACGGACTTCCCACCACATCCTACAAGGAGGGGTCTAAAGACATTAAGTGGAGTCGCCTGTACGCTGTCAGCTATTTAAGTTGGATCGAGAAATACATTCGTGACCGAGGTGTAAAATACCCCACGGCAGGCCAGATATACATGGGCTACAACTGGGGTGTTGGTAATGCACGCAAGGTTAAATTCGATGTCAGCAAATCCCCGGCCACCACTCAACGTGCGATCCGAAAGATTGAGGCATGGTTGAAGAAGTAACATTCAAAGTGGGCGACCGGGTGAAGCACAAGGATAACCCGGCAATCAAGGGACGCATTGTGGGCGATGCCTTTGGCAAGCCAGAAAAGCGAAACGTCAGGCTGCAATTAACTAACGGGCTACTCTTCGACGTGACCCCATACGCATTGAAAACATGGAAATAGATAAACAATTAGAAGCAATGCAACTCGTCTCCCGCAAACATGCGGCTGAGTTGATGGATTGCAGTATCCCGCACGTCGACACTTTATTGAAGCGAGGCGACCTTGTGCCAATCCGAATAGGATCGCAGGGTGTTCGTATTACCCTCGCTTCCCTCCAGCGGTTCATCGGCACCCCCACACCCCGCCGATGAGCCGCATTAATTCCAGAGCGAAAGGTGCCAGAGCCGAGAGGGCTTGGTGCCTGTACCTCAAGTCCATTGGGTTCAACAAGGACGGCACCCCAATGTTTGATGCAAAGCGCGGCTGCCAGAACGCTGGCCGTGATCAGTTTGGTCAGGACTTCCCCGATGTCGTTTGCCCGTCACTGAATTACATCCACTGGGAGGTGAAGGCCGTAGAACGCCTGAACATCCATGACGGAATCGATCAGGCCAAGCGTGATTGTGACGGCACAGGTAAGGTGCCTATTGTGGCGCATAAAAAGAACCACAGCCCGTGGCTGGTCACGATGCCAGCCGATGAGTTTGCTAAGTTTTTGCGAGGCGATTTGCCTCCAGCAGAATAGTTATTTAGTGGGACAGCGTTTGTCCTAGAGGAGGTGTATGATACCTACACCTAAAACAAAAGGAGCTTATGAGAATGCAAATTGATTACCCGCAGGACATGCGGAATGAAACCCAAGACCGCAAAGAATTTGGCTACTGGCTGGAGGCATGTGCCGACATTCAGTCCCGAAACGAACAAACCGAAACAACCGAACAGAAGGAAAAAAATGATACTGAGTGAAGCGAAGCAAGAAGAGTGGGAGAAGCCCACGGTAGGAATACACCCGGCAGTCTGTGTTGATGTTATTGAGCTTGGCCCAAAAACAAGCACCTACGAGGGTAAGACACGAACGACCAATGAGATTAAGGTAGTCTTTCGCATTGGCGATCAAGATACGAAGGATGGTGATCCTATCTACCTCGGAGCTTGGTTCAACGCTACCTTGCATCCGATGGGCAAGTTCAGGGAGGCACTTATAGAGTGGCGCGGCCAAGACCTGTCGAATGAAGAGAAAAGTAACTTCAACACCGAGCAACTGGTAGGCGCACAAGCCAGTGTGAACGTGATCGAGAAAAAGAAGCAAGATGGCTCAGGGGTATCAATTAGGATAAGTTCAATAATGCCCCCCGCAAAAGGTCAGGATGTTAAAGTACCTGATGAGTACGAGAGAGTAACTGCTGACCCAGATTGGTAATCATGGCATCTCTATTCGTTAAACCAGACGGTGGCGGCCATTGGTATACAGCCGATGGTGAGCCAAGGTACGATGCTAACCTGCGTGATGCACGCAAGGAACAGCTTTTACCCTCACCTACTTCAATCCTGTCGATTGTCCGATCTGATGGCTTAGAGCGATGGAAGCTCAATCAGATGGCGGTT
>Ga0066866_10000095_pt1 | contig 30779 bp, 25 predicted proteins | sample ETN01SmetaG_3_FD_66435 | JGI IMG/M metagenome (GOLD analysis project Ga0066866, IMG submission 66435) | Marine microbial and viral communities from oxygen minimum zone, Eastern Pacific Ocean - ETNP2014F12-01SV263 | ecosystem: Environmental > Aquatic > Marine > Oceanic ...
CCCGGTGATTACGCACTTTCAGTCTACCTTGGTCCTGACGGCACAGGAGAAGAAATTGACCAACCAGGTATGTATCATTTAGCAGAATGGATTGGGGCTGATGCATTGAACCTTTCATACCAAATTGAACGTGGAAGGGTTGAGTGGGAAGCAGTCGGAGAAGAACCACTATGGGGAGAACAATATGAAGACATGGTGGCGATTTACGAATCACCAACTGCGAGAAGCGACCACTCCTCTTTCCAAGATATCGGGGTCGCAACACTTGGGTGGAATGGTGTTGTAGATGGCTATCCGTGCTACCATAAGACATGTGACAAACTTGAGACGATGCAAGGTTACATGGAGACTGACACTGCTACTGGAGAGGCTAACTTAGTTCACTCATGGGATATCGTAACTTGGTGGGCCGTGCTTGCTTTCTTGCACATGGATCAAACACCTGTCCCCAACGAACTTAATTGAACGCCATAAGGTTTGGATAACTCCACCATATATCCACCATCTCACTCATAAAGGAGGCGTTCGCCGGCTTGCTCCATAGGTTGGGGTGATGCACATGGATTTCGCTTCTCTGAATCTTTGCCAGCCCCTGCTGGATGCCCTAGATGAGATTGGTTACGTCACACCTACGCCGATTCAAGCCCAAACTATTCCTGAACTCATCAAAGGACGCGACATGCTTGGTTGTGCCCAGACGGGAACAGGAAAGACGGCCGCCTTCGCCCTTCCAATCCTTGATGCAATGGCCGAAGACCCATGGTCGGGGCCACGCCGCATCCGCGCTCTGATGCTCTGTCCAACGCGTGAACTCGCAGCCCAGATTAACGATAATATCGAGCAATATGCACGCTACCTCGACATCCGTTCGATGGTCATGTTTGGTGGCGTATCGCAGCGCCCCCAGGAAAAGAATCTGCGCCGGGGCATCGACATTCTAGTTGCCACACCCGGTCGCTTGCTTGATCTCACATCTCAAGGATATGTTGATCTGTCGCACGTGCAATTCCTTGTACTCGATGAGGCGGACCGCATGCTGGACATGGGCTTCATCCGAGATATTCACAAGATTCTTGCACATATACCCGAAAACCGCCAGAGCCTGCTATTCAGTGCCACCATACCGCGCTCGATTGCTGAATTGTCTCGTAACATGCTCTACGATCCCGTAAATGTCTCGATTACACCTGAATCTACTACTGTCGAGGCCATCGAACAATCCCTGATGTTCGTCATGAAGGAAAATAAGCGTGGCCTCTTGACATACATCATCAAGGAGGAGCGACCTGGAAAGGTGCTCGTGTTCAGCCGCACCAAGCACGGTTGCAATCGCATCGTCAAGCAGCTCGGACAAGACGGAATCGAAGCCCTCGCCATACACGGTAACAAAAGTCAGGGGACGCGAGAGAAAGCCCTCGGCCGATTTCGCAATGGGTCCCTTCAGGTGTTAATCGCCACCGACGTGGCGAGCCGCGGCATCGATGTCTCAGACATCAGCCACGTCATCAATCTAGATTTACCCAACGAGCCCGAGGTCTATGTTCACCGCATTGGACGTACAGGGCGTGCAGGCCAAGGTGGTATCGCCATTGCTTTCTGTGATGAGAACGAAGGAGAATATCTGCGCGGCATCGAGAAGTTGATCTCTCAGGATATCCCAGTCGATGAGGACCACCCCTTTCACTCTGAGAAGGCTCGATCGTGTAAGGGCAACAAGGCACCCAAGAGGCAGCAGAATCGGGGTCGCGGCCAACGCCAGCCACGCAATCATAAATCCAACGGCAACCGCGGAAATCGCAAATCTAATCGCCAATCCAATGGTGGACGCAATGTCCAGCATTCAGGACGCGGCCGAAGCCGCAAACAACGCAAGCAGCAGCCACGTTACTGAACTCAGTGATACGTGTGAATATTGACAAAGGCAAACCATTCTATTTCAGACGCACAAGGGTCCGAACCCGTAACCTGTAGAGTTAATCATGAAATAGTATTGAATCTCGGAATAATATATGGTGAATACAGCAGTGAAGATTGGCATTGTTCTTCTCCTAAGTTCAATTGCTCTAATTATTATTGGAATATTGATGATTGATAATGCATTTGACGATTTTCTATATATGCCATGGGGGGAGTTGCTACTGGGTGATACCCCGGATGGGAAGATACCTAGAGCACACACGATCTGCTTCTTCGGTTGTGCAATTACTATCATAGGTATTGGAGTGGGGTATTTTGCGGTATTGGGAATATTGATGGGTTCATTTAACAAAGAAAAGGTGATTCTAGTACAAGAACAAAAGTGACCCATAGGGCAAACTCACAAGGTACTACAACCTCAATCAAATGAGAAGTCCGAGAATTCCTCGTCATCGGCAACGTCCGGGCCACTCTTAGTAGATGGAGCGGGTTTAGGTTCTGGAGCGGACTCTTTCTTTATCCCCCGAGTTTTGCGAACCTTTCTTGCAGGTGGTCTTGATTCTTTTTTCATGGGCTCTTGTTTGGTAGATTTAGAATCTGGCACAATTATGGATCCTTCAGGAACGAACATCCCCCCGCTGTGCCCTTTTGCAACCTCTTGTAATTCTCTAGTTGCATCTATTTCATCCATTTCTTCTTGCAACTCAATTGATTCAGCAGTCTCTACTACTCCTCCGCTGCTTGATTTAGTAATAGAGCGAGCACTCGGTCTGTGAGCTCCATGAATAGCAGAATCGATGTCGAAAGCATCTAGTTCAACACCTCCTCCAGCAGGAATATTCTCAACTTTCTTGGGTTTGGGGCTGACGGGTTTTCTATCCTCTTTTCGAGGTGCTTCAGCTTTTATGTCCTTAGCCGCTTGATGTAATTCTGACTTTACTCCACGTGCCGCAATCATTTGTGCTTCAGTTAATAATTCTCGAGCGCTTAGTGTGGCCCCTCTGCGAATCAAACCAGTAGATGCTAAGAATAGTAAAAAAGCACCACCAAAGGATAGTAACACAATTGCTGAGAAAAACCAACTTCCAATAATTGGTACAGAGAATGCGTTGTATGAATTTTCTTCATCAATCAAACCATGTTCTCCTAAAGTCATTGAAGTTACTAACATAGAGCCACTATAACCCTCGCGATTGGGTCCTGCAATTATTCTACATTTTCCATCGTCAGTCATATGGATTTCAGAATAACCCATGTAAGAGCCGTCTAAAAGCCAGCCTTCAAGGGCAATTGGTTGATGCCAATCAAGTGCAGAGAATCCATCTAAGACTTCTTCGTTTGCTGGAATTAAACCAACAACTGCCCAACCCTTGTGTGGGAAACCACTTGATGAATCAGTACCAGGTGGGCGTGCCTGAACTCCTACTGCTGGTGTGTTCCATTTCACACCATCGACCTTACCTTCTGTAGGCCCCTTAGCTTGATCATATTTGCCAAGTTCAATGATGACAGCAGAAGCACTCATCATTTCACTAGGGCTAGAAGATAAAGCTCCATCAGGGAAATGTTGCGATAGATGAAGCCAGCCTTCAACATGGACCTTTTTATCAGTAGATGTTTGGTTCGCTGCTGCTGAAAAGTTGCCTTCACTATCACATCCTAGCAGATTAGCCACATCGTTTTCGTGAACTAAGTCGCCTGTATGGGTGGACATCGTTGCAGTTTTTGCATCGTTATCTATGCTTACTTCAATTCCATCAGAACCCCATTCTTGAATATCTGGTGATAGGCAACCAGAGAGCATCATACTGAGTACAATTAGCAGGCTGAATAACACCCCTCGCCCTCTCGCCATGTAATGGCGAGGAGGGGCAGAGTTGATGACGGTTGCGAGCATTATTTACTCAATAATTAGATAAGAAAAGTTTGATTTAACCGATTAATACCAATATATCCTCAAGGAATTCATCAGCAGACCAATCCGAGCCAACCCATGCAACACGCTTCATTCCGTCTTTATCAAGAATGAAAGTAACTGTACTATGTCCTACATCATACATTTCCTCTGCAGTTTCTTCGTCTTCGCTTTGACCTTCTTCGGATACACAAGACAATTGGTCACCCCCATCTCGTTGATAGCCCTCATCACACATACAATGAGCTCCCGCTCCTTCCCCCATCACCCAACCATGACCATTACATTGTGCAGAAGTAGGTGTTGGTAAATTAGAGATGTTTGAATTATTAGCTGCCCATGCAAGATGATGATGATGGGAAAGGTCTACTGAATCAATACCCATTTGACTTTCTTCCCAAGCGGAAGAAGTTCCATTCCATGCATAAAGACCCCAATACCACGAATAGTCGGAAGGTGCTTCGAACCCTGAGATATTTTCCATGTAATGGCCATACTCTGATTCTGGCGCTGTAAAGGAGATATCATTCGTGTTGAATGACATCATCGTTAGATTCCAACCTGTTGCATTTTCTGGCAAATGTGAGCCATTGATTTGATATTCCGCCGTGCTATTATCTGGCATCATGGTGATGAGTGAATGCATCATGGAACTATCCTCCATGTCATGGCTATCATTACTCATATCCATTCCACCATTCACATGTTGATCTATCATACTAGTATTTACTGCGACCCCCCAACCATTCCATACTTCTTTGATCATATCATAATCTGTTGAAGTAAGGTGAGGCCAATCATATCCATTATTGGTTACATAGTCTGCTAGAACTTCTGGAGTATCTCTAAGTGGATCAATTGAAATTGATAGATAAACAACATCTTCACCATAAGAGTCCCCTAATTCCTCTTTGATGTATTTCATGTTAGATTCAATAACTGGGCAAATATCAACACAATGGGTGTAAGTGAAGGCTACAACAATGACCTTGCCCTCATAATCTGAAAGTGACACATCGTCTCCATTTTGGTCGGTTAAAGTGAAGTCTGGCGCATCTACTGGTGGCTGATATTCCAATCCGTTAAAGGAAACCTCAACGTCATCTCCACTCCCAAAACAACCGGCAAATAGCAAAGCACTAGTCAGAACCAACACCACAACTCTACGCATGGTTGTAATCCCCGAAAACTATACTATAATATCATGTCTTGAATATGTGAACAGTGACACATACCTAATTTCAAGCCATGCACTTTCAAGAACGATGAGCGGGTCGGGACACTTGCTGCGGACGTCGCATAGCCTGGTATCGCGCCGGATTTGAAATCCGGTGACCTCGTGTCGCGGGAGTTCGAATCTCTCCGTCCGCGTCAACAATCGCTTTTCAAGTAGCCATTAGGCTATCTTGTTTTGTTGTGCACTCTAATTTTCAGATTAGAATCGACACCATGCAGGCAGGGAATCTGGTGCACCCGGTGTAGTGATTGCAATGAATACAATCATTATGATAATGAAGAAAGCAGGGAATAACGCCGTAAGTGTTAGAATATTGCTATCTGGCTCCATTCGAAGGTGCATAAAGACAAAAGCAATCCCGAGGAATTTTACTGCCCCAATTGATACAAGAACTAGAATAACCATTTCTGGCCCAATTGTTCCTTTAACTGATGCAGCAACAGCTCCAACTTCAATTGCTGTTAATATCATCAGCATTGCAAAATTCATATTGTACGCGTCTTTTCCTAGAATTTTATGACTCATTTTCATTCCTCCCTAATACAGATAAAATGCTGGGAACACCAACACCCAAACCAAATCAACAAAGTGCCAATAAAGACCGAAGTATTCGATAGACACCGCGTTATCTGGATCATAAGTGCCCTTATGGGCTTTGTAAGTCATGTAGGAAAGCCCAATCATTCCAGCAAATACGTGAGCCCCGTGTGTACCAGTTATCACGAAAAATGTCGATGCTGATAGACGTAAATTCACATCAATGTGTTCTCCGCCATGTCCTGCTCCCGCAAAGGAATACAACTCATTGTGAATAGTGAATCCATCACTCATCAAACTAGGAGCATGGAATGGGCCTATGTTGAAGCCAACAAACCATTCAATCATCTTAAACATCAGGAAAAGAGTTGCTAGTGCTAGAGTAGATGCAAGATAATTTCGTACCTTTCTTGACCTTTCAGTTGCCTCTAAATCTGTACGCTTTGCAGTCCTCAAGGCCAACACAATAGTGAATGAAGAGATAATCAAAGCAAATGTATTGATTGCTCCAGGGACAAGAGTATCAGGGAATAAAACCAATGTCCATGATTCTGAATGAGTGCCCGCGATGAAATAAGATGCAGGAACCCAACAAACATCACCGGGTGAAAACGGTAATCCATTGGAATAGGTTGCGTGGTTGTCTAGTATCACTTGACAAGATTCTGTCCCCATGCGATAGCGGATGTATGTAGAAAACAGACTTGAGAAAATCATCATTTCAGACATTAGGAATACCCACATTCCAACTTTACGAATATCGATATTCTGGAATGGTGCTCCTGCAGATTTGGGTTCGAAATGACCATCAAAAGATAGATCTTGGCGCCACCAAATCATTAATCCTGAACAAATTATAGCAAAGCCAACTAATACCATTGGCAAGTAATTACCATTGAAAACAGTGTTATTCAAGTCATCATTCATTACAAAAGTAGAAGCAAAAGAGAATAGGAATATAGTGACTCCAAATGACATGATAATTGGCGCCCAACTATTGTGTGGTGCACCATGTTCCCAATCATGTGGCCCCCATGCACTTCCGTGATGGTCATCATGATGGTCATCATCATGAATTATTGGAGAAGGGGTTTTTTTCCTCACAGTATATTCTTTCATCTTCTCCTCAATAATTTCTGCAATTCGCTCTTCTGTTATATCAACATCAGCGCTCATTCAACCACCTCCTCATTTGAATCATTTGGGACCATTAATCTAATCAACCAATTTTCTTTCTTAGGTGCTGAAGTTTCATTCACATCAAACAATACTGGAAGTTCATCAAATGATGGTGTAGGAGGGGGTGACGTAACTAGCCACTCAAAGGACCAACCACCCCATGGGTCAGCAGGTGCCTTTTTGCCCTTCACAAGTGTAAGTATCATGTTCACTACCATAATCAATGTTGAAAGTCCAAAGATAAATGCATTAATTGTGATGAACATATTCCAACCTGCTGTCTCTGCAGGTAATGTTCCAATAACATCACTGTATTCGTTAGTTTGTAGGAAATAAGTATGATGTCTTCGAGTCATACCAAGAAGACCTAATTTATGCATGGGCCAAAACAATCCATTGTAAGAAACGAAAGCTATTAAGAAATGCAACATTCCTAATTTTTCATTCATCATCTTTCCACACATTTTAGGGAACCAATAGTAAATTGCTGAAAATAATCCAAATACAACACCTCCAACTAGTACATAGTGGAAATGCGCAACTACAAAGTAAGTTTCATGCAAATGTGTATTCATAGCGATGATGGGGAAAAACATTCCTGAAATTCCACCTAATGTGAAAGTAACCAAGAATCCCAATGACCATAGTGTGTGTGTTCGATAAACTAAGGAACCACCATGCATGGTTTTCAACCAATTGAAAATCTTAATTCCAGTCGGAACGGCAACAACCATTGTTGTCAACATCATTACGAATCGTAGCCAAGGAGCCATTCCACTAGTTAGCATGTGATGCCCATACACGATGAAGGAAACAAACCCAATTCCTGCCATGGCATAAACCATTGATTTGTATCCAAAAATTGAACGGCGTGAACTGGTTGCTAGAACCTCAGAAACAATACCAAATGCAGGGATTATTACAACGTATACTTCAGGGTGTCCGAAATACCAAAACAGATGAGCCCAAAGAATAGGATCTCCGCCTGCTGATGTATTGAAGAATGCTGTTGCTATTGTTCTATCTAAGAAGGCTTCAAGCAAACCAACACCAAATGCAGGGATTGAAAGGAATAAGCACATTACTGAAACCAATATCGACCATGAAAATAATGGCATTTGCATCCAACCCATACTAGGGGTTCGCATAGTGCAAATTGTAGTAATGAAATTAATACCAGCAAGTGTTGAAGATGCTACGAGCATAATTTGGCCGCCTAGCCAAAACGTTGTTCCCGGATGGGAAGAAACCCAAGACGTGAGTGGTTGATATCCAGTCCATCCAACATCGGCCCCTGTGCTAGAAAACACACCGCACATTATCAAAATAGAACCAGCGGGGTTAAGCCAAAATGCCATTGCATTGATTCGAGGGAATGCCAAATCTCTTGCTCCGATTTGGAGAGGGACAATCCAATTAGCAAACCCATTTATTAACGGCATGGCTGCCAAGAAAATCATCACAGTACCGTGTAATGTGAAGAATTGATTGTATTGATCCTTAGTTAAGAAATCATTGCCAGGTACAGCAAGTTGGATTCGAATCAAAAGGACAATCACGCCACCAACTACGAAGTAAAAGAGCCCCGCCACAAAGTAGAGAGTTCCGACTTTCTTGTGATCTGTACTAGTAAGCCATTCAGCAATCCATGGTACAAATGCAGCCCAACTAAATGAGTCAGGGCTCATGCGATAGAATACATAAATTACAGAAACTAATAACAACAATACTACAAGCAGAATTGCTGAGAACAGAACTGTAATTCCATCTGCACTTGATGAAGTAACTTCCCCACCCCCGCCTGCTGCATCCATGGTAAATGTTGACTGAGCCCAATGGTCATCACCACTAAAAGTTCCATCACCATTAACAGAATTGACAGTTAATTGGAAACTTGCATCACCACTGCTAGGGGCGGTCCATTCAACAGTCCAATTCATTTGGTCATTACCTGATTCAGTATGGGTTAGTTGTCCTGCCATCAACTTTGTAGCATCATCTAGTGTTGTTAATTCACCATTACTAGCTACAAGATTGAATCCACCAGTATTTACCCTAGTTGGGTTATCTTCGGCACCAGGGCCTCCAGTAAAACCAAAAGAAAGAGTATAAGTTTCACCTGCCACATACTCTGATGGCAATGCACTTCCATTACCTAATGTCATAAATGGTGACACGTCATTGCTCGCAGTTCCACTGTGACAAGTACATCCACTGTCAACATTAGCAACCCCAACAGGATATGCTTGAAGACTCGGAGCTAACAACAATGCTGCAATTAGTAGGGCGGCGATGCCAAATATTTTTGTATTTATTTTCATCATAATCACCTTACTCGTGTACCTCAAGAATTGCAGTCATGTAAGCGTGGTCATTTCCACAATACTCTGCACAGTCTATGAAAAATTCACCAGTGATGTCAGGGGTCAACCAAATTGAAGTGTACAATCCAGGGACTGCATCTTCCTTTGCACCCCATTGTACAAAGTAAGGTGAGTGTGTTACATCTGTAGATGTGAGATTGAATCTATACACAATATCCTTTTTCACACTCAACACTGTTAATCCTGTTTCATCATCAACACCAACATCACATAGGTCAGCAGCCAAGTTGCCACAATCGAAATTCCAGAACCACTGTGAACCAGTAATTCCAACTTCATAGTAATCTACACCTTCAACACCCACAGCACTGGGATCTTCCCAAACATCAGATACGGGCCCAAGAGAAATGTAGGTGAGATATAAAATTAGTATGGTAGGAAGAATTACCCATGTGATTTCTAATTGGGTATTATGGTAACTTTTAGGAAATTCTCCAACAGTAATACCGTCAACATTAGGTGTTTCGCCTTCTTTAGAGCGATAGAAAAATGAATGGTGTATTAACCAAGTGAAGACGATGATTCCAACTACAATGGACCATCCAAAAAATATGTCAAATAATTCGTTATATGCCTCACCACCAACCGCCATGGCTATCCCTCTAGTTTAGCCGTAATGCAGACCGTAGTTAAGCGTTCTCCGAACCGAACATACGCGGCAACGATACAAAAACTAAACAACACACCCTTACATGTTAGGGACAGGCCAAGAAGCCTCAAATGTAAATCACAATCTGTTTCAATAAATTGAAGTATTTTTCTCTTTTTTTTTAATTGAAAGGGGGGAATCTCGCCAAAGGTTGAATTGTAATGGCGGTGTGCCTCCGGTTGATGGACGTCAGAGCGTTAGTAGTTGAGGACAATCAAGTCAATGTCCGACTATTGCTTGCTATGTTGAAAGGCAAGAACATCACTGATATTCAAGTTGCTGAAGATGCGAACCAAGCATTCGAAGCTTTGCAGACTGGGGCGTTTGATCTAATTTTCATGGATATTCAACTTCCATGGACTGATGGTTTGCAATTGACTACGGCAATACGTGATCATCCATTAGTTCGTGATAGCAGAATAATAGCAGTGACAGCATTTTCAACTCCAGAAGATAGACGTAAGGCGAATGCGGCGGGTTGTGACGCTTTTGTTCCCAAGCCAGTACGGCGTGAGGAATTGTATCGAGTAATCGATGAACAATTAGAAGCCCGCAATGGTTGATTTGGTCAATATCTTCCACCCCTCTTTACTTTTCGACCGCTTTGCTTTCATGCAATAGGTTGTAGGCAGTTATCGGAAGTGTAGGTATGGTTGGTTTGGATGGCGTGATTACAACACTATCTAATGAAGAGGTCGCAATTGCCATTGAATTGCAACCCGGCGCTCAAAAGCAAGAAATTATTGGAATTAATAAGTGGCGAAAGCGATTACAAGTTAGAGTAAAATCCGCACCAATAAAAGGTGCTGCTAATGCAGAACTAATTGATTACATTTCTACCCTACTAAAATTACCGAAGGATTCTGTAAATATTGATTCTGGTTCTAAAGATAGAAGAAAGAGAATTCTATTATCTGGCATTACTCAAGAAGAGGTTAGTAATATTCTCAATACAATCATGGGGAATTAATATGGCATCAGGGAATGATTGGAAACGTCGCCGTGATTCTGTAGGGGGTGACTCCACTAGGGAAGCACGCTTTGAGATTGCAGGGAAGGCTTTGGCTGAGGCTAGAATCAGGAACCTGCCTTTGGATAAAGATGGTTTTGCATGTCCAATTGTTATTGAAGGAAATAAGGATGTGATAGCACTAAGAAAATTAGGTTTTTCAGGACCTATCGAGAAATTTAATCGAGGGTGGGATAGAAGTCGTTTAGTTGCTTATTTATTTGAAACATATGGATGTAATAACCCCTTAGATGGCGGCCCTGCCCTTATTTTATTGATGGATTGGGACCGTACCGGTGGTCGCATCCAGAATGAAATGAGTGTTCGTTTACAGGCGATGGATATGTCCATTGATGAAACAACCAGAATGGAATTAGTTAGAGCAATGAAACTTGAAGGGAAAACAGTAGAATCGCTAGCACCATTTGCTCGTGAACTAAAAAGCATGATGCGTTTCCACCATCCTGAATCATGGGATGATGAAGAATAAATCACTCCAACTGAATTATGATTCTTGCACTCAGTTCTGCTTGTAGGCTTTCTCTAATTTTCTCTAGATGGAGTATCCTTTCATCAAGTTCTCTTCTTAACTTTTCAATCAAGCCATTTTTCATTCTTGCCCAGCGATGATCAACTGCTCGACCACCATGCTGCTCCCTCAATGCCGCAGATCTCAACTGCTCACGTTCTCTTTCGATTCGTTCCATCCATGAACGCTGAACATTATGGCGCAATTCATCAAGTAGAGGGGCAAGCCTTGCTTTTTCATCTTCCAATAACCAACCATGCATTCTATCTAGAGATTGTTCAATATCATCTTCTTCTTTGACTTCGAAAATTGTTTTCTCAATGCAGTCGATTGTTTTCCATGGATGCAATGGTTGTTCGGGAAGTGGGTAGCCTTCAGAATCAAGAAGTAGCCAGCGTCTAACGGCGTGCCTAGATAATCCTTCGACAGCCCAATCAAGACAGACTAGTGTAGTACCTTCAGAACTCCAATCATCAGGTTTCTTTGCTTTGAGTTGAATTACAGGAGCAATCCCCGCATTTCTCCACCCAGGTAGGGCCGCCTCTAAATCAGGTTCACCACTGATTGATTCACGTAACCATTGGATGATTGGGTGCCACGGTGCTAGATAGACAAAATCACTCTTTTCCCGAGCTTCATCACGGGTGATTGTGAATGGAATAATGTGAGGTGGGGCAGATTGTGCTAACCTTTCGATACGTTGTTTCCAACCGGTAGTTAGTGAATCAGGTCGACTTTTATCTGCACATCTTGAAGCCAATTCCTTCACTACCTCATCGCTGAGGATTAATTGCCAAAATCCACCCGCATGATGTAACCTAGATATGCTATCTTTTAATTGTAAACGCGCACTAACCCATTCTACAAGTTCATCAGGAGAAATGCCCAGTTCCATGTTGATTGCATCGTTTCTCAATTTTCTGATTCCAGGATCATTACCCAGCCATTCTCTTTCTTCATTGGCCCTCTCTTCTAACCATCTTTCACGCTGATTCAGAAGGCTGTCAAGGTTTTCATCTGCATTATTAGCAGCTAATTCCCTAGCATCTACAAGGCTATACCCACTATCGCCTAGCCTTCTTGAACGTGGTGAATGTAGTTCATTTTGTGCTACCATTTTCATGGCTTTCCCTAGTAATGGATCTAACATCCCTATTGAATCTTCAAAGAGACGAATCCTATGGAAAAGACGACCTAAGATTGCTGCATCGATTGTCCCTTCAACAGCAATGTTGAGTATAGTGATAACTTCTGCTTCTTGACCAAATCTATCCAATCGCCCAATTCTCTGCTCGATTCGCATTGGATTCCATGGCAAATCATAGTTTACTAAACGATGACAGTGTTGTTGGTCCAACCCTTCACTACCTACTTCACTTGATAATAGAACATCAATTTCCCCATCAGCGAATTTATTGCGTAATACTTCTCTTTCAGCCATTGGCGTAAGGCCACTCAGCACTTGACAATTCACACCTTCTTCACATAGGCGTTCGTTGAGGTAACTCAACGTACCTCGGAAGTGACTGAATAGCAGCACCCCACCATCATCATCATTTTCTAATGAGTCCAGAATCCATCTCTTCAAGGCTTCATATTTTGAGTCAAAGCCACCTAGTTCTTCAGCGGCAATAACTAGTTCATCTAGATCACCAAATCTACCGAGAATTCTATGCTCTGCCTCATCAATTGTAATATCAGTTGCTTCGTCTTCGCCCTCTGTGTCAAAATTAAATGCATTTCGAGCAGCATCTCTTAGTTGTGTACGGACATGATTTGCAAACGCAGGCAGACAACTACTAGCCATTCTTTCAGGAACCACCAATGCCCAATCAAAACGGTCAGAATCAGGATGCCGCAGTTGCATTAAATGCCATGTCCACCTTCTTGCTGCTTCATACAATCTCCATTCTGCCTCAGTTAATTGTACATCTAATGTGATTGCATCACGGCGTGCTAAATCTAGTTCAAGATCACGTTTTCTTGTCCGCACAATCAATTCATTTAGTGGCCGTAATTGCCGTAGTAAATCTGCCAACAATCTTCTCTGCTTATCCAATGATTCTCCTGTCCAACCAAGTGGGTCTTGACATAGCTCTATTGCGGCCCGCAATCTTGGGTCTGCAGTAAAACCAGGCGTCAATTCCAACATATCCAATGCTTTAACCGCCGCTGCTAAATCAGGTATGGTCTGTGACACTGCATCCAATGATGTATTGAGTAAACGCATTGGTCTCATGGTATTCTGAAAAGACATGAAATCGGGCCACCTATCAGGTGCTAGAAGGGAGAGTTGCACCCATAATTCCTCATTTGAAAGATTGACTGGAGTTGCTGTGAGGAACAGAGTGCGTTTGCTATGAAGTGTCAGAAGTTGAACCGCATCATGTAGGCGACTGCGCGGGTTTCGGCAGTGGTGTGCCTCATCAACAATAGTTAGGAGCATTTCAGGAACTCCCTCCTCCATCAACTCACGCAACAATGTTGGTTGCCTTAGAATTCCATGGCTAGTGACTACAACTATTGATTCACCTTGCCTAATCCTTTCAAACGCCTCACGCAGTTTTGCACCAGTATTAGCTTCAAAACCTTCAAGGTCACATCTATGAAACATCTCTTGAATCCATTTCAGTCGTAAGCCGCCCGGACAGGCTATTATCACACCCCCAACTTCTCCAATAGAATGTAAACGACGTAGAACATGAAGTGCTGAGACAGTTTTGCCCAATCCAACTTCATCTGCAATCAAAAGGCCATTCCAATGACTAGATGCAAGCCGAGACGCTGGTAAATGTTGGTGAGGTTGGTCTTGCCAGCGCCCGAAATGTAGCAAGGGGCAGTAATCTGTAGGTGGATAACGTATGTCTAGATCATAACGCAACAGATTCCATTCATCTTGGTCAAGAACCACCCCGCTAACGCCCGCTTCATTACTCTCCAAGTCGCTCAACAGGGAACTACCGCAAATTGACCGTACTTGAATATACGCGAATCCAGAGGCTATATTTGCAAAAAATCAAACTATTCTGGTGGAAGCGTTACACTAATTTCCTTGACAGTATTGAGTACTACATGTGTAGTTGAGCGAGCCACACCATCAGTGGAGAGAACTGTCTTAGTAAAATCATCCAAGTCATCTCTATCTCTAACTCGTGCAAATACCAAACTATCCATTTCACCAGTCACATCATAGACTGCAAAAACGCGGGGATCCGATGCTATGAGTTCTTGAACTTCTAGCAATTCTCCTTTCATTATTTGAAGCCCCACAACCACAGTCATCTCCCAGCCAATTTTATCTGCGTCAAGATTGGCGGTATATCCTGTAATGACTCCGCTGTCCTCTAATTTACCAAGTCGATTAGAAACCGTACCAAGGGCGACGCCAACTTGTTCTGCAAGTGACCTCATTGATAGCCGTCCATCTACTTGCAATGCTGAAATTAATTTTCTGTCTACCTCATCTAGCTCCATTTTACCACTCCCGGAGTCGGCTCGGATTACAGGCGGCATTTGAACGTTATCGTGGAAAATAGCGATATTATTGTTCAGATGAACAGTTATTCACATGTTATCATTATATGAGTTACATTCGTTCATTTTTCAACTAACTGGTAAAATTAAGTCAAGAACCCAACCACCCAGTTCTTCAACCTCTACTTTCCAATGTGTAGGAGCCTCTGTTGTTGCATCCTCAGAGCACCTTAACTTGACAGTGAAATTTCTACTAGTTCCTGCTACAACTAACTGCTGTTTGGGGACCTTTCCTAATTTCCAAGGCTCATCAGCATACGCCCCCATTAATGTCACATCTCGTTTGCCAGCAGTAATTACAACCTCTGCATACCAACCCTTCTTATCTTGAAGTAAAGTTCCCCTCAATCTTGGTAGCCCTACCTCTCTTTGTTGATCTTGACGAATGATGATGATTAATCCAACAATTACTGCAAGAGCAATTAGAATAGTAGGTAACATTCCAGCGGTATCTGGAATGCTGCTAGGTGTTTGTAACTGTACAGAATCAACCCCATATATCGAGTTATTAAGGTCGTCAACGAAGAGAATTACTACTTCTAATCTCCACAAATCTTCTGCTGAGAATGGTATGCCATCCTCTTGCAGACGTTCCGTACTTATTTCCTGACTCCAATTAGTGACATTTCCTTCATCATGATAGAAAGATGAAGTCCACCCGTAATGTTTCACTAGGTCGTGAACAACCCCTTCCCCTAGAGGGGAGTGGTCAACTGTGATGAACCATCTGAGATTGAGTGATTCCTCAAGGTCTTCCAATGGTACAATCTGAGCAGATAGATACAATCCTGGAATAATATCTTCACCACCTTCTTGTACATCTGTGGATTCAGATGGAAAATGTGCGTCTACTTCCAAAGTAACTTCAACTAATTGAAACAACTCACTTGCATTATTGGAAGCAACCTCGCCATTAACCCATGATGAACACCTTTCAGCTCCAAGTGCTGTTGCTCTTTGTTGCCCTGCAAGTGTACTTCCATCACCATAAGCCCAGTTTAGCCGTACATCGTTTTTCGAAGCGTCATCAAGATTACATTCTGTTTCGTCAATAAATGATTCCAATACTGCGGTGGTAATATTTTGAGAGTTACCCCCTTCAACAATTCCAAGAGAGATTGGTGCCATCATAAATAATAGTAAAGCCATCACAAAAGAAAGAACCTTCACGATATCACCTCCAACCCTAAGGAGTGAGAGAGCAGAAGGCGTTCGGCATCGGGTATCATCAATGTCAACTTACCACCCAGCCATGCAGGTAGCCACCATGTAACCTCTTCTTTAGTGAAGCGTAGTACTACCCCACCCAATCTTTCATTTTCAAGAGTGGGAATTGATTGAATCACCTCTTCAACACTTTGGCCCCCTTTAGTAAGAATTGTAGTCAACAGTTCTTGGCCTATTTCATGAACATGCACCTGACATTTTGGGGCTGTGAGGTGTATTCCTTTTGAGGTGGGCCTCTGCAATATGCCCTTGCGCAATTCCCAAGTTGGAAGTCCTGCTTGTATGATTTGAAATGGATGCCAATGCCCTCCGGGTAATTTTTTCCCTCGCCTCAACATTCTTTCACCAAGCCAGAACCAATCATGAATTTCATATGATATGGTGTAGATTTTACTACCACGGACGAACATTTTTTCAGGTTCCACGCCCCAATCATTTGAAATGGTCTGAAGTAGTTCTGAAGATGCTGGAATCTGTTGGTTTCTATTGGGTTGAGGTGGTTCTCGCAGGGGCTTTTCAGCCATTTCCGAATCATTCAGTAATGCTTCAGCAACCTCACTATCACCTATGTGCTTGAAAGCCGCAACAAAGAATCCTCCAGAATCATTTTCATCATTCCAAATCCGTTTGCATTTTGTCAATTCTGCCAACATGTCACTATCAAAAGATTGAGCAGCATTTCTTTCCATCCCATTCCATTCTGTCATTCCCGGCCTCGTAACCAGCCCCGGGCAATAATCAGTAATACCAGTTTCATCAAGAATAAGAAAATCACAGGTGTGGAGTATTTCAGCAACTACAGCCTCGTTTTCTATGGGGTCAAGTGAACATGTTGAATAGACCATTCTTCCATTTGGAGCAAGCAACATTGCTGCTTTATTGAGTAGTTCAATCTGTAAAGTTTGAAGCCCTCTTCCTGCTTGCTCAGTCCATCTATCCCAAAGCTCAGGATTTTTCCTCGTAGTCCCATTACCTGAACAGGGTGCATCAACTAATATTCTATCAAATCCTGGATTTGGGCAACGTGGTAGATGCCTACCATCATGGCGAGCAACAATCATAGAAGTCACACCAACTCTCTTAGAGTTAGAAACCAAAAGATTGGCACGCCCCGGATTAGATTCATTGGCAACAACAACCCCCTCGTCTGAAATTGCTTCACATAGTTGTGTAGCTTTACTACCAGGCGCAGCGCACATGTCTAGAATATGATCTCCGGGCCTGCATTCAAGCAATTTAACCGGAATCATGGACACCGCCTCTTGACGTGTGATTCTACCGCTATCATGCAAAGCGCGGATTAGAAGTTTTGATTCCAAATCCTCACACTTTCCTCTTACCCAAGGCATCTGCCATCCTTCACCTCCACCCCCATTAGGAAGCCAAGGAATAGGTACACCTCCTAAGGAGCGGAGAATATTTTCTGTCCACTTAATATCAATTCTTAGTGGATTAACTCTCAATGTTTCCGGCAAACGTGGTTGTGCCATTTCGAGCCAATTGGTGGCATCATCACGCCAAGTTTGTACCGATTTCCACAGTTCACTATCGGGTGCTGAAGGCCAATTCGCTTTGCTCATATACACACCCCCCTGACATCCACAAGTGGCCCTGCTCGGCTACATCTCTCAAGGATTGTGTATGCGCTAACCACATGAGTAACCTCTCTTTCCGACCATTATGGCAGTGGGTGGTGGCGATGCATTCAGTCTTTCAGCGACTCTGTTGACCATCATTCTACTTTGGTCATTAATGCAATGGACTGCACCTTGGTGGCTTCGTGAAATATCTCGCAGACAATCAGCAGATTTGGAAAAACTCCGCCATCTCGATCGCCTGCTCACCTTGCTTCCACTGATTTTACTTGGGATTGTAATGATTGATTTGACTTGGTCTCATTACACCCTGAACCTTACTCACGCCCATGTAGCAAATTTTGGAGGTGAGGACTTCTCTATTTGGCAACGTGTTCAAGCAAGCCTCTTCTCTGAAGGCGCCCCTTGGTTAGCAATTCCTCTCTTCTTTTCTATAAGTTCAATTATCTGTGAAAATTGGTTCGGTTTCGATACATCCCTTTTTGATGATGAGATTAAGGCTAATCAAAGAACAACAACACTTCGTTTGCATGGGTTACTTTGGCCATTCATGCTTCTAGCATTCATGTCATCTAATTCCTTTGCAGTTTATTCTGAACCACTACCAATAGGAGAAGCAACCCTTCTTTCACCTGTTAATTCCATTTTACTGGTACTTTCTGGCTCATCATTAGGTGTTTGGATTCACCTCACTTCTAGATTAGCACAGAAAAATATTGACTTATTGGAACAAATCAATCAGGTAGTATTAGCAGGCATACTTACCCTTGTTCCTTTACTTGTTTTCCAAGGGGTTCTACCAACATCTGGGGAATGGTTACTGTTTTCTGAATCATTAGCACTAGGAAATGAAACAACTCTAGCAATATGTGCCTCTTTTGCAGTGCTCCTACTTGGTTGGCCATTTTTCGTTTACCTCCTCATTAGAGTGCATGCAACTAGGGGGCAAGCACGGGAAAGGCGGTGGCTAGGATTGTTGTACATTTATTGCCACACTTTTCTCTTCACTATGATTTCAGGAATAATAATTCTAGAACCACTTCCTAGCGTTGCCAGTTTGTCATCCGCCATTTGGTTATCTCTAACTCTAATGCTTCCAATTGCAGTGGCAGGTTTACTCGGCTCATTATTGCCAATGGCGGGACTTGATTCAAGGCCACGACCAGAAGCATGGGGCTTCTTCTTGGGCATAACATTAGCAATTCCTTTCTTTACTATCAGGGAGCCATTAACTGCTGTGCTTGTACCGGGCCTTTTTGTTTCAATGACAACATTACCCATATTTGCTACCCATTTGGAAAAGAGAGCGAATCTTTCTATTCAACGTCGGGGATTTGAATCAGTATCACTTCTAATCCTAAGTGCCTTTGGTTTGTATGGATTCCATCTTGCTATGGGTGGATTATTCCTCGGCTTTGTCGCAGGCGTGGTTGCTATGGTTGTAACTCCAACCGCTGCCTTAGCCTTAGCCAAACCAATAAGAAAAATTAATGATTTTGGTGAAGAAGAATAAGGTCGTGAAATCCACATTTTCTTGTGATTGCCACCTGCAACGGTTATAGCACCGACAGTGCGCCTGCATCTCAGTTGCCTGCTTTTGGGAGGTAACTAGATGGGATGCGAAATGAAAGATGAGAGCAAGCCTGCTGTAAAGCGGCAGAAGAGATTGAGCACGTTAGCGAAAGCGAATAGAGAGGCATTCAAGGCCGCTAGGTCAAGGGCAGAAAAAACTACTCAGAACCTTGAGGAAACTAGAGATCTTAGAAACCGCTTCAAAGAAATTCATGAGCGGGCAGTTGATAGTCAAGTTGAGCAGGGTCCTTTGGTTCCTGTTGAGGCACAATTAGAGGTTGAAGAAGATTCTTGGGTCTATCAAACAGTAGATGAAGAGACTTTGAAAGAACTAGGCCATAGAGTAGTTCTACAAACGAGTGCTGGGGCGCGCAAGGTTCTATTTGAGACGAAAAATCTCAATGAAGCTATGGATTGTGCTGCGCGAATTGTAGAATTTAGTGATGGTTGTGTATTGGTAGAAACCATTGATCCTTGAATTAATATCTCATTCGTCGCGTTCATATAGGCGAGGCAGGTCGGGCGTTTTGTATGGCAGTCAAGAAAGACAAGAAGTCCAAGGGACCGAATATCCAGCAAGCCGCTGGTTTAATTCGGTACTTCGATGAAGAGTCTGACGAAGCTTGGCAAATTAGCAAAGGCATGATTTACACTGTCTGCATTGTATTCTCGGTGGTTGTCTATATCGCTAACCAACCTACACAATGGGATAACACTTGGATGTGGATGTGGGACAACCTCTTTGGTTAGATTATCACTCTGATTCAGTGAGATCAACAAATGGAACATCATCCGTTGGTTCATCATCCAATCCATCTAGCAAATCATCTGCAGTAACATCTGCAGTTGAAGTTCCAACTTCAATAGGTGTGATGCGCTCCACCTCTTCAGGTAACTCTTCGAGAACCAGTATCTTTTCCTCAAGCATTTCTTCTTCTATCTCAAGAGCAGATTCCAGCAACAAGTCATCCGCTTCTTGGAATGGAGTTCTAGTAACTTCAGTAGTAGGGTCTGCCTCAATCAAAGCCGCTTCTGCTCTTGCCAAGGCTCTTTCAAATCCAGCAGCGTTCTTATCGTGTAGAGCATTTCTTGCTATTTCTATCTGTTTTTTTGCTTCATCAACAGAATCTTTGGCTGCACTTAAATCCCAATTCTTAAATTCATTTTCAGAAAACTCATCGAACTTGCTCTCAAGTTCCCCTACAAGCTGAACATATTTGTGGGCTTCTTCATCCATCTGTTCATGAGCATATTTGACAAGCCCCTTCCAAGCTTCAAGGTGCTGGCTACCCGATGCTTTTGTGGTTCTCCGCCACATGATTCCAACAAATGGTTCCCATGGATTTCTACCCAGAGATGCTACTAAGTCAAAGATAAATCGGGCTCTTCTTTCAAGGGGGCCATCAATTATCAACTCATTTAGGAAACAGGAATCGAATAATCCAAATCCCCAGTATGAACGGCTTTTCACTTCGACACGCATAGTCGAATCTTTCACAACCATTGTCCACTTCTGTTGGTCAAATCCGGGTGGCTGTGTAAATATGGGGGGTTCGTGAGCCCCAAAACAACGTAGCAGTGTATCAGAAATATCACCTAAGAAAACCGTAGATGCGCTGTCTGGCCAATTCATATGACGAAGTCGATTATCGGAATCGATTTTCATCTCGGGTTTTCCGCGTTTAACTTGACACCAAAGGTGACTACGTGTTGCATCAACGCCAACCACTCCTTGCCCCCCCATTAGGTCCCCTCAAATCATCCGGATTGCTACTCAAGCATCATTGTTACTTCATTATGATAGGCTTAATGCTGAAAAAAATACTTCCACTTTCATTAGGTTTAGGATAGTTTTGAATCGTAAGGCTGAATAAAAGACACGCCCCCTAGCGTGTCATGGCGAAGAAGTCGGGACCGGCCAAGAAGAAGTCAGCAGCCGCTAAAAAAGCGGCAGCGACACGTAAGAAGAATGCTGCTGCAAAAGCAAAAGCGAAGGCTGAAGCGGCTGCCGCTGCAAAGAAGGAAGCGGCCAAGAAGAAGGCAGCAGCTACACGCAAGAAGAATGCTGCTGCAAAAGCAAAAGCGGCTGCAGAGGCTGAAGCGGCTGCGAAGAAAAAACTCGCCGCCGCAAAAAGAGCCGCTACAATTGCTGCTAAAAAAGAAGCTGCTGCAGAAGCTGAGAAAGCAGCGAAGAAAAAAGCATCAGCAAAGAAAGCAGCCGCAACTCGTGCGGCTAAGAAGAAAGCAGCCGAAGCAGCAGCAGCAGCAAAAGCAGCAGCGGCAGAAGAGAAAGCAGCCAGAGATGCTAAGAGACGCCCCGGATTGGTTCTAGCTACTGAACAAAAAGATTCAAATTTATCTGACAAGTTAAGATCTTGTTCTGAACATGCAACAGGTGCCACTCACATAGAAGCAAAGTCTGACAAATCCAAACTTATGAAAAAGGCAGTAAAGCAAAGCCGTGGTGCAAAAAGTACCGCCGATAAACGCAAGAAAGCATTCCACAAGCGTTGGATTGAAGGTGCAAGTCCATCTACTGTTGAAGAGTATGCTTGGGCAAGAGAATTTCTTAATTCATAAGCAACATCTTCATTGACTACCTGCTGTGGTTGACAAGTTGTGCCGAGACGCAAGTATGGTCGCTTGCGAAAGACTGTTGAATTACCTCACCATGACAACTGCTCTAGGTGTCGTTCTGGCAAATTTTGCCCTGTTGCCGGACACTCAGGTAATGAAGTCAGACCTGAAAAAGAATGGAAAGGGCCTGGAAAAATGACACGCAGGGAAGCAAAGAAGAACAAGTGACTGAACAAATATTATTCATCAATGTCGCCGAAAATATCGGTTTCTTGTGCTCTTCGATAAACCTCTCTCAAGGTCTGATCTGTTATGTCAAGATAGATTCGAGTTGTACTGATGTCAGCATGCCCCAACAATCTTTGAATGCTCACAATATCAGCCCCTCTCTCAAGTAAACCAGTAGCAAAATTATGTCTTAATGTGTGAGGTGAAAGTCTGCTCCTTGGGATTTCGGCTTCATCAGCAAGTTTGTCCATCATCTTCTGCACATTTCTTTGTGTTAATCTATGACCACGTGAATTGATGAAAAGTGCCTCCTTGTCATCAGTTTTTCTTGATTTCTTGTGGAGAAGCCATTTCTCAATCACTTCCTTGCTTCGGTTAGTGTAGAGAACTTTCCTGTCTTTGTTACCTTTGCCAGACCATACTGTAGCAGAAAAATCATTCAAATCAATATCACAAATATCTAGCGCACATAACTCACTCACACGTAGACCTGTTTCAAGAAACACAATCACTACCACTTCAGCAAGTGGATTTTCTGATTGCCTACAAATTTTGAGTAAAGTTCCTAATTCCTGATTAGTTAATGTTCTAGGGAGTCGCTTGCTTTTCTGTGGCCTTACAACCCATTCTGGAATCGAGTGCCCAATCCATTTGAGAAAGTGTGAGATTGCAGCTAATCTAGCATTTACAGTGGCCGGCTTCAAATGGGAAATTGATTGTAACAAGGCATCAAGTCTGCCATTATTTGGATCAAGAAACCCTACGCCTTCAATCATTGTCATTTCTTCTGCATCTAAATTGCTCATCTTATCTTCTAAAGGTAGTTGCGATGTTAGAAGTTTTCGTGCAGCTATGTAATAGGATCTAGCTGTGTGCTCACTCTTCTTTTCAGATTTCAATTGCTGTTGATAACAAGCAAGTAATGGTAAATCCTTGAGTCTAGAAAGCCTAGCTGGTAAAGTGAAACCGTGACCAATAATTTCGTCACTGAAACGCTCTAGATACTGGCGTTCTCCAGCATTAGCCCATGGCTGTCCATTTTCATCTTTCTGCGGTAACATCCTAACCTCTCTTCGTCGTTAGCGCCACGGGTGTGACGCCCTATCCCATCCCCTTGCAGGGAAGCGAGGTTAAGCCTGTTCGACTATCAATGCTTCGCGGGCTGGAGGGTATTATCCGTCTAACTAACGCGGGTTAGGAAAATGCCGTTTACAAAAAATCGCTACTGAATTCCATTGTTGAAGGACTGAACTTATCCTTCTCAACAGAATGTGCTAGCCAAGGGCCAAGTTGACGATGGATTTTGTCTATTTCCCCATAGCAAACAATTTCATCTCCCCGTCTTAATGTGAAAGTGCGCCTTGGTTTCCAGATATGCATGCCTTCACGAGCAACAGCAAATACAAATTGTTCATCAATATCAGTGAATACATCACCTATTTGTTTACCATTTAGGATTGGATGACGGCTGATTGAAACACTCACAACGCCGTGACCAGGCCGACTTCGTAGCAATTGGTCAAGGTTGATTGTGCTAAATCCTTGATTAGCTATACAGTTCTCAATAATTGCACCAGCCACATTTACTCCTGATGCTGCCTCAATTCCTTCTAAACCGGGCGATGAATTTACTTCAAGCACTAGAGGTCCTCGATTGCTTTCCAACAAATCAACGCCTGCAATATCAAGTCCGAGTAAACGTGCTGCTCTAGTTGCTATCGTAGCATATTCTTTAGGTAGTTCAATTTTTTCCACAGTGCCGTTTAAGTGGTAATTTGAGCGAAATTCATTGCCTCTAGAGATCCTCCTCATTGCTGCAACGACCTTTCCGCCAACCACTAAGACTCGAACATCACGACCATGACTTTCCTCAATGTATTCCTGAACAAGAACGTGATGTCCTTCAGAGAGTAACTTGTAGGTTAATTCTCTAGCCTTGTCTTCTGAATGAACAAGAAACACTCCGCTTCCTTGAGTACCCTCAGTCACTTTGATGACAATTGGCATTCCACCAACTTGATTCAAGGCCCTCTCCACATCTTGCCAAGTACGAACATAGCAAGTAGTTGGAACTGGAATCCTATTTTTTGTGAGTAATTGTGTCGCATGTAATTTGTCTCTACTTTGACTAATTCCATCACTACTGTTTGCCACATAAATTCCCAATCTCTCAAATTGTCTTATCAGAGCAACCCCATGATGAGTAATTGAAAATCCAATTCGTGGAATTACAGCATCTACTTCTACAGGCCAACCAGCATTGAGAATCTTGGGCTCATCATTTGCCACAGTGATGCTAAGGCGCATTGGGTCAAGGACTTCAACATAGCAATCATGCTTCTCAGCTTCCTCCACAAGCCGGCGCGTACTATACAGTCGCGGGCCGCGAGATAGTATAGCCAAGCGTACTGACATGAAGCGGCCGTACCCCCCATCTTTTTTGAGTGCTATGGATTGAATTATACTAGAATCCACCTTCTTTTTCTTTATTTTATTATCAAATATACAATTTAATTGTTGATTTATAGAGATTATCAATCTGCGGCGCGTTCATAATCAAACCCGCACTGCCCCTATCATGGAAGCAGGTCCTACAGGCCCCCCTGCAGCAGGCCCCTCGGGCCCACCAAGTGCGGGGCCTTCTGGCCCTCCCTCTTCCGGTCCCTCTGGTCCACCATCTGCTGGACCTTCAGGCTCACCTGCTGTTAGAGGACCCCCTAAACAAGTTAGGGGGCCACCAAAAAAATCTCTAGCCACTCCATTTTCAAACCAATCAGATATGGATGATGGAGCATTTGACAATCTTGCCGAACAGAATGTAGTGCGTCAGAAAGAACTTGACAGACGAGACAAGGCTACCGATTTGAAGCAACTAAAAAACAACAAACGTAACAATGTTATTCTAATTCTTCTGTTCATGGTAGTGTTTGGTGTTGCCGCACTATGGCCAATAACCTATGGTGATGTTTCAAACAATCCACATGAGTTTAGCACAGAACAGAACATCATGGAACGTAACGATCCTAATCACCCAGCTGCTTGGGATAAGGATGATGAAAAATTAATGGATGCAAAAATTTGGGATGGAAGTGATGAATTTACAGGTCAATTCGACTTTGATTTAGCTCTGCCCGGTATCCCTCTAGATATTGAAGGTGTAACTACTGTGCCTGTAGAAGTCCGTCTAGTCAGTTATCGCCAAGATGGTGCAGATACTGGCTTCAGAATCGCCCTCTACACCTCTACATGTGGTGAAGTAATGGGCAAACCTATGGATGATCTTTCTGACCGTTACCGATATTCATCGATTACTCCAATGTTAATTGGAACTGAAGTGACTGTTGAATTTGAGGTACCTCCTGGAAAGTATTGCCTAATATTCCGATACGATAACCCGCCAGAGGATTCTGGATTTAGAGCAACTATTGATGCTGAGGTAACTGCACATTGGAATCAGCCTATCTTTGCCCCATTATCAGGCCTCATGGGATTTATGGCTATTTTTGCTGGCATTGGTGCACACAAAGCGGGCAAAGCATGGAAATCAGTTGCACAACCTGACAAGCCAGACCGCCAATCCACAGAAGAAGAAGTGTTAGAGCAGGCTGAGGAAGAGAGAGGTGCAATGTCAGAAACCGCTGATGCAGTAGATGAAGATTTGACGGACGATGCTGATTCAAGCCCACCAACAGAAGTAGGAACTACTACCGAAGATGAAACCGCGCCTACCCCAGAAGTTTCTGAACCTCCTGTTGTAGAAGAACCTGTAGAGGAGCCTGCTGAGCCAGCAGAACCCGAATACACTGATGATGAACTTCGAGCCTTTGGCTGGAGTGATGAACAAATTGAGTGGCAACGGCAATCCGAAGCAATGCAAAAAGAGTAGTTGTGGGTCTAATTTTTCTCTCTACGAGAGAATTATGGTAATTCTGCTATTGTCTTGAACACGCCTTCATTCATCTACAAATAGCCGAAGGGGTTGAAAGCCTCAAGGGGCCCCAATCAACTTGGGTCACAGAATGGTTGCAGATTCTTCACCTACCGCCGCTGAACTAGTAGCCATGACTGTAACCACCTTGAAAGAGATGTGCAAAGAGAAAGGATTGAAGGTTTCAGGACGTAAACAGGAACTCGTTGACCGCTTATTGGAAGCGACTGCTTCTGATGACGATCTCCTAATTCTTGAAGAGGATGATGAGAGTCCTGAACTTGCTCTTGAGGAAGAAGTTCTTGAGGCTGAAGTACTTGATTCTGAAGTAGAAGATGAGACATTCATTATTCCAGAAGATGAGCCGTACGAAGCAGAAATTTTGGATGCCGAGATTTTCGAGGCTGAACTATTTGAGGATGAAGAGGATGAAATCCTTGAGCCTATTCAAACTCAAAGAACTGTTAGATTGGAAAAAACAAATCTCCTTGCTACATTAGCAAAACCAGGGGTTCTTGCCACTTTGTTGGTTGTATTAATTATCACAGGTGGCGGCTATTGGTATTGGACTAGCAATCTCAGTCCATTCGTAGCAACACCAATTGAGTATGGTGACAGAATGGAGTTCACAATTTCTAGCGGCTCATTTGATGTTGAAGGTGAATCCATGATCCGCGAGTTGGATGACAATCTCAACGGAGCACTTTCAGAGGTATGTGAAGAATTTCATGTAGAGTTTGCAGGAACTGGGGATATAGATGTTAAACGAGGAGATAGTAGCGAATTACTTGATTCTTCAGATTCAAAATTGACCGGAGCTGTACAGGCTAGAGATGCATATGGGCTAACTTTTCTGGCTGTAGAACAGGAACTCACACACGACCTAACTGCAAGCATATCATCCAAAACTTGGCTTGGCGATTCTTCAGAAGGAATGTGCTCAGTACCAGTAGGTCCAATTTCAGGTTATGCACTTTCACAGAATTCTAAATCTTGGACAGAAATTCAGAGTAAGGCATTACTCAGCACCCATTCATCAATCAGTCTTGATAATCAAGGTGATGAGACTCGTGTCGAGGCTGTGTCATTTGGTGTACCTGAAGATTCGCTTTCAAACCTCATGCCAGAATTATTACTTCCTTTGAAACCAGTTGAAACCACTTCGTTATTTGGTAACTCACTGCTAGAAGAAGGAAAGACTGGCACTAGCGGAAACTGGCAATGGATAGTTGGTAGTGCAATATCTGTGGGTGGTGAGAAAGGTCTGCAGGTCAATATGCAACATACAGAGGTAGAGGATTGCATTGGGCGCGTCCACATGGTTCTGTATATCGTACCATCATCACCATGGGCAGTTCAACAACAAGTAGACATCAAACTAGAGAAGAGTCGTTATGATTCTTCGGAATGTGGCATGCTAGCAGATTATGTTCTTGATAGAGCATTGCCAGAAGGCTCAATCAGTATTCAATACACTATGACTCGAACATCCTCTACAGAGGGGGATGGTATGATTGATTGGCAATCAGGTTATGGAAATCGCCCCGGCTCAAACTCTGGCGCTCTATCTCCTAGTGAAAATTGGGGCAATAGTGGCCACCATATGCCAGATGAATCCACTGTACGTTCATGGCCATTAGAAGAGGCTGTTTCTTGTATTGTGAACTCCACATTGGAAGCAGAAGAGGCTGCGACAGCACTTGCATCTGGTGGTTATGTTTTCAAAGCAGTCGATAACAGAAATCATGGAAATACTGAATGGAATGTTTCTTGGGTAAATGACGATGATGCGGGTTGGGTAATAGTTGAGCAACGGGCCGAGAATTGTTCCATATTAGACAAAGGTAATTTCGATGAGGCAGATAAACCCGCCCACAGAAGAGAAAGCATCCCTAAATCTGCAACGATAAAACAGGTTGAATCAAGACTTCTAGATCCTGAACGTTACCCTGGACTTACTTCTAATATTGCTCCAAATGGTGAACTAAGCAATGATGCACCAATTGGATATTTCCTAACTGTTCCACCGGAGGCTGGTGATATTTTTGATTTGCTTGAAGGTTATCAAGATGGAACTGTAGTAGTATTTGGTGAAAGAGATTGGACTGAGAATGGCCTAGATCACTCTTTGAATTATGCTATTGATGGCACAACTGGAAGAATGGGCGGCTGGGTGAAAACCTCTACAAATTCGTGATTCTCTATACTTTTTGTCCCGTCACCCTCAATAGTGTTTGAGTTGCCGCTGTCATTAGGTGGTGTAATGGAAGGTCAAGATAAACCAATTCCTGAGGCGACTCCAGCACCTCTTGTAATTGATGTTGAGTTTGTCGAAAAAGAAATTTCCATGCCTGAACCACGGGACATAGGTCAAGCACAAATTCGTGAACCTCTAGATCTACCACGAGCAGAACCAACACCTGCTGGCAGAGCGCGTGTGGTGACTGTAATCAATCAAAAAGGGGGGGTTGCAAAAACCACATCCGTAATCAATATCGCAACCCATCTTGCAATTAATGGCATCAAAGTCCTTGTCGTTGATTGTGATTCACAAGGTAACTGTGCCACTGGATTTGGTATTGACAAATCAAGGATACGTTTTGGAACTCATACACTGATGACATCTCCTGAAGATTCAATCCGGACTAGACATGCCACTGCAATAGAAAATCTACATCTAGTTGTAGGTGATCGTTCCCTAGTAGGAATAGAAGATGAAATCATTTCACAATTAGGTCGAGAGCGCCGACTTACAGAAGGCCTAGATGCGTTACTTCCCCATTACGATTTGATTTTACTCGACACTCCTCCATCTCTTGGTCTTGTCAGCATCAATGCTCTTGTCGCTTCTGACTCTGTGGTGATTCCTGTCCAGACAGAGTATTTCGCCCTTGAAGGGCTAGCCTTACTTGCTTCAACCATCAGAGAAATACGTCATCGCCTAAATCCTCGTCTAGGAGTAGATGCTGTAATTATGACAATGCACGCTCCAACTTTGTTGAATGGGCAAGTTGCAGCACAAGTGAAAGAGACATTCCCTGATTTGGTGGTCAACCCACCCATACGCAGAAACATCCGTCTTGCAGAGGCGCCATCTCACGGAACTCCAATCCATATCCATGCCCCAAATAGTGCTGGAGGTAAGGATTATTCTGCTCTATCAGAAGGATTAATGGAAATATGGGGATTTGGTGGAACAAATGAGTGAAGGGCCATCGAAAAAAGATGACTCTCCCTCAACCCCTAAGAAAGGACTTGGACGAGGGCTAGGTGATTTACTCGCTCAACACGATACTGATCTGCCATTCCTCGGAGCTTACGGTGCCGCATCAGATGCTTATGAAGAAGGACTACCTACTTCAGTTGGACAAGATGTACCAGGTGAATTACTGAAGGTAATTGCTCGACACCTTCGCTCAATTCTTACAGATGTCATTATTTCAATAGAAGATGATTGCATACAGGTAGCAGATTATTTCACAGCCAAAATTACAGAATCAGGGGTTGACTTAACAATCAATGCAGAGAACCTCCCTCTTGTCCCATCTGATTTGACTTCTCCCGGGTTTATTGGTGGAAGTCTCGCTAAAGACCGCTCTTCTGCAGAGGTGACTATTATCCAATGGGGTATTGAATCTCGTAGATTACTAAGCAGGCTTTGTGAACATTATACGCTCACTGAGTGACTTTTGTGCTATCAGTACCACATTCGGAACAAGCTAGTGAACCCATTGGGTCCCAAGCAGGAAGTACAACAGGTGTAGTTTCTAACGCTGCGACCATCTCTTTGGAAAGGTAAGATTTTGGTGCGGCAATCTCAAACATATACTCATCAAACCACGAATCATTCATCATGTAATATCCATCAATTCCACCACTGGTGCCCCATGAATTCTCTACCCGCCATCGTCGTGTGCCGTTCTTATCGACATCTACTCCAGTGAACAACATGGCATGAGTCATTAGTGAATGATGATAATTGAGTCGCCCCTCCTTGTTAAGGCCAAATTCAATACCATACATTTCTTCAAATTCAAACAGTTTAGCATCCCATAATCCGAGTTTACGATGCATCTGTTTTCCTACATCACAACCCATCCAAACGGTAGTTCCATCCTCCAAGATTTTTCTGGTTATATTTTTCATTTCATCAATTGAAATATTGAGGTATTCTACAGGTGGACCGCCCACTACATTTTGTAAAAAGTCAACAGTGTATGTTTGCATCTGAGGGTTTCTAGGATCATTTACTAAACAGACATAGTCATTGAAATCGATAGTAACAAATTCATCTCTGAATTCTTCTGGAGTCATTGTACCTCGAGAATGGAATTTCTTGTCTTTATCTCGCCACTGCCAATCAAAACTAGTTGGAGGAGTTCCAAGATGAATGCATAGGAGTTGCCAAACATCTTCCATTCGCTTATTTTTGTGTTCTCTTGCATCTTTAACAGAACCGCCATCATCAATCATACCACGAAGTTCAGATGCGATTGAGCGAATTAGAAGCCTTAAATTCATGTTCATCCAACCTGTTGATGAGGATGATTGGGATTCAGGGTAGGCCGATTTGGGAACTAGACCATGCTTGTTGATTACATTGATTGCCATATTCCATTGGCCGCCATCTTCACTTGGATGGTCAAGTATGAATCCTATTGTACGGTCATCCAATGGCCTGTCTGATGTAGCAATTATAGCCTCAAGATTGTGGTTAGCTCTCTCAAATTTATCCCAAAAATGAACGAATGCTTGTGAAAAT
>Ga0066866_10000104_pt1 | contig 29409 bp, 33 predicted proteins | sample ETN01SmetaG_3_FD_66435 | JGI IMG/M metagenome (GOLD analysis project Ga0066866, IMG submission 66435) | Marine microbial and viral communities from oxygen minimum zone, Eastern Pacific Ocean - ETNP2014F12-01SV263 | ecosystem: Environmental > Aquatic > Marine > Oceanic ...
CACTAAGTGGTTCTGGGCCAAGATGGGCAATTAATCTGTGGGTCATAGGGTCTTGGTTTGTCCACAAGATAGAACCAAATTTTCTCGGGTCGTGAAATCGCAGTAAATATCCGGACTCAAAAATAAAATCAACATGGTCATGTTTTATATGCGGCTCATTGTCTTTGATTACACGTAAACTGCCGGACATTCCAAGATGTATAATCAAAAAACCCTTTTTTGTTTTAAATAAAAGATATTTTGCACGACGTGTTATTTTTTCAATACATTGATTTTTAAGTAAACGTTTTAAATTTTTTGGAATTAACCATCTCAACCGGCGTTCACGAATAATGACATCTTTTATACATGCACCAACAATATAAGGCGCAATACCTTTTCTAGTTGTTTCTACTTCAGGAAGTTCTGGCATTGCTACAAAATATTAATTTTGCAAATATTTTTTTAAAACATTTGTTTAGCATCACCCATACTCATATTATATTGAATACCAAGATCTTCTCTACCAAGAATTAGGTATGGGGTAGTAGCGACGATAGCAAAGTTGATTTCTTGTCCAGACATTGAATTAATAGTTATTGATTTTTGCCCTTCTTGTTTTTCATATTTACTAACAGAAATTGCAATAATTTCTTTCCATTTGTTTATTATTTGCTTAACTTTTTCTTCATCATATTCGGGTATTGATGCCCGCCATTTACCATTATTCAACCGAATAGTATATTCGGGGAATCGAATTGAAATAATATTTATTTTATCTGGTAGTAATTTAGTTTCAGCAAAATAAGCAGCATTGGTTGTTAACTGAGGAAAATGAAAATCATCAATCATGTGAATTTTTTTATTAAATAAAATATAACGTCTTTGATTAATAGGATTATTAGTTCCAAAAGAAAATTTATTTTCATTTAATTCTAATATAACGGACGGGCTTCTAAGAGCAAACTGTGCTATGTCAACCTCATCCAAATTGAATTGTTTGTATGACTTTGTTTCAAGAATCTTTAGTATAGATTCAATTCGAGTCCTGTTAGCTTGAAGTTGTAATGGCGTACCCATGCTCCATACACCGTCGCTTTTACTAAAAGATAGATTATCAATATTTTTTCTTTGCACGTTGATATTGATGATACTTTTTGGATTTATAGAAGATAAAGGCAATAATTCATCATCAATTTCATTCTTGTTAAAAAAAATAATTACGGATAGCGAAAAAATAATGACAACTAGAGAAATGTTAATCCATATTCTTTGATTCACGTTATTGTTTTTTTCTCCTAAATTGAATAAAGACCCCAACGGTTGTTAAAATTATAGGAATCAAAAATAGAAAGCTCACGCCAAGAACACCTAATATTATAAACGGTGTTTTTAATTGTGTATCCATAACTGTTTTTGAGGGTATTAAAATAAAATCATCATCATTGCTTAACCAGTTAATCATGCGCCTTCCTAATTCACCGTTGCCATTATTGGAAAAGTAACCATTAGACAAAAAATCTCCATCACCTATTATTAAAATACGTTGCGATCTAGTTATTAATTTATCATCTTCTTCTTTTTCAATATCTCTTTCCATACTCAATCCTAATATAAATGGTCCTTGAGTTTCGGTATCGACATTAAGTTCAATTTCACCTTTTAGTTCACCCGTCTCATTCCAGGTGTGCTTCCCTGTACTTAATATAGGCTTAGTTGTCCACATTTCTGATTCTTCTATATCAATTGCACCCGCCACTGGGAAAAGAGTTACAAAATCGAAGTCTTTGGTGATAGGGTGCGCTTGGTATAAGCTTTTTGTAATGAAGGCGATAGTCGGATCTTCAACCCCAATCTCTTGGCCAACCGTATCAATTATCACGCCTTGGCGGAACTCAATCGATAATTTTTTTGCCAACTTATCTAATTTATACAATGACCCCGGATCGTGCAGCCATAATAAATTACCGCCGTTATCAATATAATTTAGAATAGTATCAACCTCGTTTGCAAAATAGTCGCCAGTTGGGCTGGCAATTACGAGTATTTTAGTATTATCAGGAATTATTTTTGTCTCTAAAAGATTAATCGGTTGAATACGGTAACCCTCTTTTAAAAGATTATTAGCCCATCCACCTAAATCCTCCTTTGCCGAACTTAATACACTACGTTCATCATGCCCTTCAATAAAAGCAATCCATCTTTCTTGATTGCGAAGAAGTCTTTTTAATGTATTAGCAAATACTTGCTCATTATCTGTTTTTAAATGTTCGGTTCGCCCTTTATAGCGAACGATAATTTCGCCATCAACAGTAATACCTAGATTGCGTGTTTCATCTGGTGCGGTATCTGGGTTTACAAACCTTAAGACTATATTTGATTTGTGACGTTGATATTTACCAATAAATTTTTTTATTGCGGGACGCAAAAAAGGCACTTCACTCGCATAAGAAGTTATATCAATTTTTTCAGGCATTTTTGCCAAGAGCTCAAGACTTACATCTGATAATGAGTGTCTACCATTAACAGTCCAATCATACTCGACAGAATTTTTATAAGTAAACCAAGCTAATAAAACAGCAGAAATAATAAGCAAACAAAGCATAAGCGCACTATTTAATTTTATTTTCAATCTCTTTTTCTTTGTTATAAACATAAACTAGTTATCCATATATTCGTTCTGTATCAAGACGCCAGATACATAAAATGATGAAAAATATAGTCAAAATAATGTAATAGAAAATGTCGATTGAATTAAATAACCCGCTTAAAAAATTATTATAATGGCTAACTAAAGATAAATATGAAACTATCTCGGCAGTTTTTAATGATGAGTTTGTTCCGCCAATTGTTATAATCAAGAGAAAAAATAAAACACCAAATGTGCTAATGGCAGCTATAGCAGGAGAGTTAGTAAGAGATGATAAAAATAGTCCGATTGATGCAATAGAAGTCATAAGCAGCAATAAACCAATAAATGCAGAAGCAACTTGGCCCAAATCAAGATGTGTCCCAAACAATAAAGAGGCAGGCATTAAAGTAATCAAAATCAAAATCAACATATAAAATATTGTTATACCGAAAAATTTACCTAACACTATCTCAGTTATGGTTATTGGTGATGAAAATAATAATTTTATTGTTCCTAGTTGACGTTCTTCAGCAATTAAACGCATAGTAATCAAAGGAGATATCATTAATATAATGTAGGCGGCAAATCCATACATCGTAGAAACCACAGCGTCAGTCAAACCAGAGGCCACAGAAGCTGGTTGCAAATATGTAATTAATGGGACATAGAAAAAAATTGCTACTAAAAATTGAACTAGAGCAAGAATTACCCAGGCAAGCGGTGATTTGAAAAAACGACGTAATTCATTGCCAGCAATCAAAATTATATTATTAATCATTCCGAATTCATCTTTAGCTATTGGTTACTATCTTCTGTTAAACGCATAAAGGTCGATTCAAGTGAATCGCCATTTGCCAATAATTCCTTTAAATATTGGTCTAATACAATACTTCCATTATTTATAATTAATACACGATCACAAATAGCTTCAACCTCAGAGAGAATATGAGTAGAGAGCATAATGCTGTGGTCAATACTTAGTTCTAACATTAATTTTCTTATTTCAAGAATTTGTTTTGGGTCAAGACCAGAAGTTGGTTCATCAAGAATAATAACCGCAGGCGTATGAATTATTGCCTGCGCTATACCAACACGTTGTTTATAGCCTTTTGAAAGGTTTTGTATTAAACGGTTACCAGAAGTTTCTAAACCACAACGTTTTTTACAAGATGTAACTTTTTCGCTGAGATTAACTTTTTTTACGCCGCGTAATTTTGCTGTATAGAATAAATATTCGTCTACTGTTAAATCATTATATAGTGGCAATTGCTCTGGTAAAAAACCAATGTTCTGTTTAGCTTGTTGTGGAGCATCTTGAATGTCATAACCTGCGATATTAACGGAACCATTATTAGCAGCAATCACACCACAAATAATTTGCATGGTTGTTGATTTGCCAGCACCGTTTGGGCCTAGTAATCCAAGAATTTCACCATGGGGGAGAACGAAACTTACATTTTCTATTGCGCGTACTTGACCATAAAAACGTGAAAGATCATTGGCCGATATAAGAGGTTTATTTTTTTTCATAGCGCACTTGTAAAAATAGCGCTGAATAGCACTATTTTATCTTTGATTCTTTATATATAACGTGTTTTCGAACGACAGGATCAAATTTTTTAATTTCTATTTTATCTGGTGTGGCACGTTTATTTTTTGTTGTTGTATAGTAGTGCCCAGTATTTGCAGAAGAGACAAGTTTAATTTTATCACGCATTAGTAACTACCTTAGATTTTTTTATCACGGGTACGCATATCAGCAAGAACATTTTCAATGCCTTTTTTATCAATAATTCGAACACCTTTTTTACTGACAAGTAACCTGATCCAACGATTTTCGCTTTCTATCCAGAAGCGTCTTGATTGTAAATTAGGCAAAAAACGGCGTTTTGTTTTATTATTGGCGTGGGATACATTATTCCCGGCCATTGGCCTTTTACCTGTTATCTGACAAACTCGTGACATTGTTAATTCTCTATATTACTGAAAAAAAAGCGAGCGCGGATTGTACATCGATTAAACCTTGAATCCAAGCGTTGTACGGGCCAGGCATTTTTAATAATCGCTAATGACCATATTTAAAGCGCTGAAACTTCATGCTACCTGAATGAATAATTCAGGTAAAATCAAAATATTATGCATACATTAATTGGTAAACGAATTGTTTTGGGTGTCACCGGCGGTATTTCCGCCTATAAAGCGGCTTTTTTGGTCCGTCTTTTAAGGAAAAATGGAGCTAACGTCCGTGTTGTTATGACACAAAGCGCCACCAAATTTGTGGCACCTTTGACTTTCCAGGCCTTGTCAGAGAAACCGGTTCACACAGAATTACTTGATTTAAATACAGAGACGGCCATGGGCCATATTGAATTAGCAAAATGGGCTGATTTGATTCTCATTGCTCCGGCGAGCGCAAATTTTATTGCCAGATATGCCAATGGATTTGCCGAAGATTTATTAAGCACTTTATGCCTAGCAACTGGCAGCCCAGTTATTATTGCCCCAGCAATGAACCAGCAAATGTGGCGCAATCAGGCAACGCAAGAGAACCTGGAAAAAATAAATGCCAGAGGGATTACTGTTGTTGGTCCAACAGCAGGCGTACAAGCTTGTGGTGATGATGGTCCTGGCCGTATGCTTGAACCAGAGGAGATAGTGACGTATGCAGGCAATATATTTCAAACAAATATTCTGACGGGCTCACGCCTATTAGTAACCGCTGGCCCAACTCGAGAGGCAATTGATCCTGTACGATTTTTAAGCAACCGTAGCTCTGGTCGTATGGGATATGCGGTTGCTACTGCGGCAGCGGAAGCAGGCGCAGATGTTACACTTATTTCAGGTCCTGTTGATCTTGCAGCAATAGGAATAGAGAAAGTTGTGTACGTAACATCTGCTAAAGAAATGCAAGAATCCGTAATGCAAAGAATTAACAATATAGATATTTTTATTTCAGCAGCAGCTGTCGCTGATTATAGTGCGCAGAAAATATCAGAACAAAAAATAAAAAAATCAGATGATACTTTTGAATTAATAATGCAGAAAAACCCGGATATTTTAGCCGAGGTTTCAGCTTTATATGATGCGCCATTTACAGTTGGTTTTGCAGCAGAAACAGAAAACCTTGAATTAAATGCTCAAACAAAACTACATTTGAAAAATCTTGATATGATCGCTGCAAATCAGGTAGACAAAAAATTAGGAATAGATTGCGATGAAAATGCTTTAACTATATTTTGGAAGACAGGGCGTGAAAAGTTACCGCTTGCACCAAAAAACAAATTAGCAAGAAGCCTTATAAAATTAATTGCGCTTCAATACAATGAAAAAAATTCAAATAAAACTCATTGATAAGCGGTTAGGTAACAAGTTTATGATGCCTAATTATGCAACGGAGGGTTCAGCTGGTTTAGATTTATGCGCTTGTATCGATGAAACTTTAACTATACATCCAGGCGAAACGATTTTAGTATCTGCAGGCTTTGCAATTCACATTGCTGATAAATCTTTTGCTGCGATGTTGTTACCTCGATCTGGCCTTGGGCACAAATTTGGTATTGTTCTTGGCAACCTTACGGGATTAATTGATTCAGATTACCAAGGCGAGATTTTTTTATCATGCTGGAATAGAGGAAATACTTTATTCAAAATAAACCCTGGAGATAGAATTGCACAAATGATAATTGTTCCTGTCGTGCAACCTGATTTCGAATTTGTTGATTCATTCAATGAGACCGTAAGAGGCTCTGGTGGTTTTGGGCATACTGGCGTGTCTTAAAATATGGGCGAAGAAAACGAAGGCTTAGATTTTAATTCTGTAATCTTCCGGGCGTATGACATTCGCGGAGTTTTTGGAGAAGAGCTTAGCTGCGAAGTGGTGTATGAAATTGCCAGGGCTATTGGCACAATGGCCCGTAAAAAAAAGCAGAAAAACATTATAGTTGGCCGTGACGGAAGAATATCAAGCCCGGAACTTCATCAAGTTTTGATTAATGGATTAAGAGGTACCGGAATAAATATTATTGATATTGGTATTGTCCCCACACCAGCCACTTATTTTGCAAGTTATCATTTGCAGGCAAATAATTGTGTAATGATAACAGGCAGTCATAATGCTGCCGAGTATAATGGTCTAAAAACAGTTATTGCTAACAATTCACTGTCAGGCATTGGTATCCAGGAAATTAGACAATATTTGATTTCAAAAGAATATGAAGTTGGCCAAGGCACGTTGCAGCAAAAAGATATTTCAACTGATTATATCCAGCGTATTTTAAGCGGCGTAAATATTGCGGGAAAGACTTCATTAAAGATTGTTGTTGATTGTGGGAATGGATCCGCAGGTGAAATCGCCCCCAAACTATTCGATGCGCTTAATTGCAATGCAGTTATGATGTTCCCAGAAATTGATGGCAGTTTTCCAAACCACCACCCCGATCCTAGTCAGCCTGAAAACTTAAAAGATCTTATGGATAAGGTCAAAGAGGAAAAAGCAGATATTGGCTTCGCATTTGACGGCGATGGCGATCGACTAGGTGTAATTGATGCTGATGGCAACATAATATGGCCAGACCGTCAATTAATGTTGTTAGCAAAAGACGTTTTGTCGCGCAACAAAGGAAGCCACATTATATTCGATGTTAAGTGTACTCGACATCTGAAATCAATAATTGAATCTAATAACGGTAGAGCATTAATGTGGAAAACAGGACATTCATTCATTAAGCATAAAATGAATGAGGTCAATGCGCCTTTAGCAGGCGAAATGAGTGGCCATATATTTTTTAAAGAACGTTGGTATGGATTTGATGATGCACTTTATACAGCTGCTCGGTTTATTGAAATCTTTTCAAACAGCAAGAAAACACCAACAGAATTATTTGCTGAATTACCCTGTGGGGTTTCTACTCCTGAATTAAGAATGTCATTGGTGGAAAATGAACATACTAATTTTATGAAAGAATTTTCAGATAATATTTTTACATTAAATGCTGATATTATAGATATCGATGGTTTGCGAGCTGAGTATAATGATGGATGGGGCTTAGTAAGACCCTCAAATACATCACCTTACATTATTTTTAGATTCGAAGGCGATACAGCATTAGCACTTAAACGTATAAAGTCTGAATTTCGCCGTATAGTTAGACTTATAAAACCAACTGCAGATATACCATTTTAAATTTAATACACAAAAATGACCGCGAATAATTTTTAAAACAATTTTTTAATATAAATTCTAAGAAATGACAGATACAAATAAAAAACCCAGTTACATTGCTGAAGTCTTAACAGAAGCACTCCCATATATAAAACGGTTTAGAGGTAAATCAATAGTAATAAAATATGGTGGTAACGCAATGTCCGATGAAGTTCTTAAGGCAGGTTTTGCACGTGATGTAGTGTTAATGAAATTAGTTGGCATGAATCCAGTAGTTGTTCATGGCGGAGGACCACAGATCGGTGCTACGTTAGAAAAACTTGGTAAGAAAAGTGAATTTGTTGAAGGAATGCGCGTAACGGACAGCGAAACAATGGATATTGTTGAAATGGTGTTAGGAGGTTTAGTTAATAAAGAAATAGTAAATCTGATTAATCATTTTGGAGGGCATGCTGTTGGTTTAAGCGGTAAAGACGGCGGGTTAATTCGAGCAAAGAAAATGACGGTTAAGAAAAATAGTCCCGAAATAAATGTTCCTGAAATAATAGATCTCGGGCATGTTGGTGATGTTCATAACATAGATAAGTCAGTCATAGATATGTTAATACAGGGTGATTCTATACCTGTTGTTGCACCTGTTGGCGTGGACGAGTCTGGTCAATCGTACAATATTAATGCCGATTTGGTTGCTGGGAAAATTGCCGAAGTTTTAAGTGCTGAAAAACTAATCATGTTAACGAATACAGAAGGATTGCTCGATAAAAATGGCAAAGTATTGACTGGAGTTTCAGTAGAAGAAGTCGATAACTTGATTAAAAAAGGCACTATTCACGGGGGGATGTTACCAAAGATACGTTCTGCATTAGACGCAGTTCATGCAGGCGTACAAACATCTCATATTATTGATGGTCGAGTTAAGCATGCTGTGTTGCTGGAAATTCTTACTGATGAAGGTGTAGGGACTTTAATTCATGGGCATAAAGTACGCCAGGGTGATACCTCTAAATTATGAGCGGTACAGCCAAGCTGAATAGACGCCAGCAAATACTCGAAGTATTGGCGAGTGAATTGGAAAAAAATCTCGGGTTGCCTATTACAATATCAAGCCTTGCAAACGCTGTTGGAGTTTCTGAAGCGGCTTTATATCGGCACTTTGCTAGTAAAGCAAAAATGTTTGAAGCTTTAATTAGTTTCACAGAAGAATCTATATTTAGTTTAATTAATAAGATATTAGCTCAAGAAGCTGACGTGACGGTTCGTTGTGAGAAAATTATTTATTTGGTACTTTCTTTTTCAGAGAGAAATCCGGGGATAACTCGCATAATCATTGGTGATGTACTGCTCGGAGAGAATGAGCGACTACACGCTCGGGTAACACAATTCTTTGAACGTATTGAGTCTCAAATACGACAAATACTACGCGAAGCAAATTTAAGTAATGGCCCAAGGCCAATAAGTAATATTGACGCCGTTGCCGATCAAATAATAACCTATATAGAAGGAAAATTATCACAATTTGTGAAAAGTTCGTTTACTAAAAAACCAACGGAATATATAGAGGTTCAATGGGGTGTGATGAAGGCAGGTTGCTTTAGATAGTTTTATTATAACCCCTTAAGTTTTTTAAATTCTGAAATATATTCCATATACATTTTTTTGATTTGTTCCTTTTCAGCTATTTTATTTTTTATATATTTTTTATTATCAGAAATATGTTCATTAAGTAATTCAGCGTTATTAAACTTTTTATCCTCCCCGTCAATTTGTTTGGTGACTGGGTTTTCATTAAGTTCATCATCAAGCGAATATTGTAACTTTATAATGCGTTTTTGTGTGATCTTAATAGTTGATTCAACAGCTTCTATTTTTTGGTCGCGTGCCATTTCGATCTCTTCAATATTAGAGAATGTCTCGAGTAACATTTTATGACGTGCTTTTTTGACCCGTTCTTTTTCTTTTTCTCGAGCAATGATTGCCGCTTCTTTTTTTGCCTTTTCTAATTCTTCTTTGGTTTTAATTCTTTCTTTTTCTTCCAGAACAATGCCGCCTTTACTTAATTCTTGATAACCTTTTTGTATATATTCTGGCGGTATTTTATCACCACATTCTTTTATGCCTTCACTATTTTCCCAACATTTCATTCGAGCGCTAACATGGTTAGCGAGAATCATTTCGCATAGTATAAAAAAAATAATTAAATTTAATAATTTTTTACTCATAAAAGCCTAGTTTAGATGTTATTAATATTTATTTTTCATTATTATAATATGGCTCTCATTTTGAAGTCATTCGTTAATTTCACCATATTGCAGACTATAGGTGTTTATTGCTTCAAGGTGTTTCTTTAGATTATCATTTTTATTTATAAATGAGATGATATCATTTAAGTTTACTATGCTAATAATCTTGATCTTATATTTTTCTTGCGCTTCTTGAATAGCAGATTTTTTACCTTCTCCTCGTTCTTGTCTATTCACAGCAACGATTGCCCCAATTACAGTTCCCCCTTTTGAACGAACTATATCTACCGATTCTTTTATCGACGTTCCTGCAGATATTACATCATCAATAACGATAACACGATTATGAATTTCAGCGCCAAATGTCGCCCCACCTTCTCCGTGGTCTTTTATTTCTTTTCGATTAAAACAAAACGGGTAATTATTACCAAAAACTTCATGGAACGAGATAGCCGTAGCTGTAGCTAACGGGATTCCTTTGTAGGCGGGACCATAGATCATATCAAATTTGATTTCTGCCTTGTGAAGAGCTTCTGCATAAAATCTACCAAGCTTTGCCAAGCTTTTTCCGTCATTAAACGACCCTGTATTGAAGAAATAGGGGCTTATGCGGCCTGATTTAAGTTTATACTCACCAAAACATAACGCTTTTCTTTCGATTGCGAACTCAATAAATTCTTTTTGATACTTTTCCATTGAAGCCTCTTAATTTAACCAACAAATTAAAAATGATTCTGTCTGTATGATACAGTGCAAAATAAATAGGGGATAGTTTGGATGAGAGTAATTTCGATAAATGTTAATGGAATACGTGCCGCTCATAGAAAAAAATTTTTTATTTGGCTACAAAAGCAAGATGCCGATATCGTATGTGTGCAGGAGACAAAAGCGCAAGTTGAGCAATTGACAGAAGAAATAATTAAACCAAAAGGATATTATTCATATTTTAATGATGCTCTTAAAAAAGGCTACAGTGGTGTTGCCATATACTCTCGTATAGAACCAGATAAGATTATTGATAAAATTGGATGGAGAGAAGCTGATGATGAAGGACGTTATCTCCAAGCTAATTTTGGTAAATTAAGCATTGTCTCTCTATATCTCCCATCAGGTTCGTCTAGCGAAGAACGACAGACAATAAAGTTTGATTTTCTAGATCGTTTTATACCGGTCTTAAAAAAAATGCGCCGCCAAAAACGAGAATATATTATTTGTGGCGATTGGAATATTGCCCATAAGAAAATTGATATTAAAAATTGGAAAGGAAATCAGAAAAATTCTGGTTTTCTACCAGAAGAGCGTTCATGGATGGATAATTTATTTAATAAGTTGGGCATGGTTGATTCATTTCGTGTCGTTAACCAAGAGGCAGAACAATATACATGGTGGTCAAACCGTGGACAGGCGTGGGCAAAGAATGTGGGTTGGCGCATAGACTATCAAATAGTTACGCCTGGGTTAAAAGATAAAATAAGAACTGCGTCAATTTATAAAGACGAGCGTTTTTCAGATCATGCACCCTTGATTACTGACTATGATTTAAAACTAGTATAGTTATGTATTAGATTCAATATGTGCATGTACGTATAACAGCCTTAATTATTTTTTACTGCAAAAACGATAAATTGCAATTTCCCCTAGTAAATTAGGAAATATATTCATTCCCAAACTAATTTGATGAGCATGATCAACAGTCGCTCTCTCAAGTATCTCTATATTTTTTTTTGCGCATAAACTTTCAAAATCGTCTAATGAACATAGATGAATGTTTGGTGTGTTGTACCATTCATAAGGTAAGGTTTTGGATTTGGGCATATGCCCCCCAAGCGCCATTTGTATTCGACATTTCCAATGGGCCATATTAGGGAAGGTCACAATTGCTTCATGCCCAACTCGAGTCATTTCTGTTAACAACTTTTCAGGATAATAAATTGCCTGAAGTGTTTGAGTCATTATGACATAATCGAATGTATTATTTTCAAACTGAGATAAGCCAGCATCAAGGTCAGTTTGTATTACATTAACACCACTTTGTATACATTTAACAATGTTATCCTCATCAATCTCAACCCCATAACCAGTAACGTTTTGTTTTTTTTGTAAGCCCGCAAGCAGTGCCCCGTCCCCGCAGCCCAGGTCAAGTACTCGAGTATTATCTTTAATCCATTTAGCAATTAAAGAGTGATCGGTTCTTAGTGTCATTGAATACCTACTTCCCCAGCAATACGATTAAGCGCAGCTTCCATTACTTCATGGTATCTAGGGATCGCCTTTAGGAAAGAATCGTGTCCTTGTTTAGATTGAATTTCTATATAACTAACTTGTTTATTCGTTTCAAGTAATGCACTCATAATTTCTTTTGATCGCGAAGGAGAAAAACGCCAGTCACTACTAAAAGAAATAATTAAAAACTTTGCTGTTGCCGGAGACATTACTTTTGCCAGATCGCCATTTGATTTAGCAGCCGGGTCAAAATAATCAAGTACTTTTGTTAACAATAAATAACTATTTGCATCGAAGCGATCAACAAATGAACGCCCCTGGTGTCTTAAGTAACTTTCAATTTGAAATTCAACATCATAACCAAATTTTATTTCACCATCGCGAAGTTGACGACCAAATTTTTCATCAAGGGCATCATCAGACAGGTATGTGATATGTCCTAGCATTCTTGCCTGCATCAAACCATGTATCGGTTTATTATCATTCTTATAATAGTGTCCTTCGTTAAAATCACGGTCCGATCGAATTACTTGTCTAGCTACTTCGTTGAATGCAATATTTTGAGTTGATAATTTCGCCGCCGCCGCAATGACAAAGGTATGTTTTAATCTGTTGGGATAGGCAATAGACCATTCCATGCATTGCATCCCGCCGAGACTTCCGCCAATAATGACTGCCCAGACATCAATACCAAGATGATCTGCTAACATTGCTTGGGTTTTTACCCAGTCCTCTACTGTGACAAGCGGGAAATTAGGTCCGTAGATTTTTCCAGTATCAGGATTAATGGTTAATGGGCCTGTTGAACCACTACAACCCCCAATATTATTAGGGCACACAATAAAAAATTTATTAGTATCGATTATTTTGTTAGGACCTATCGCATTATCCCACCACCCGGGCTTCTTATCTTCTAATGTATGGTAACCGGCAACATGGTGGTCCCCGCTTAACGCATGACATATTAATATTGCATTAGAGTGTTCAGCATTTAATTTACCATAGGTTTCATAGACAAGGTCAAAGCCATTTAAATTGCTCCCTGATGCCAAAACTAGGGTTTCATCAAAATGGGCCTTATTTGGTTTAACCAAACCAACATTGTCGGGTGGTAATGTATTTTTCATATTAATTTAAATTTTTATAAATAAGATATTTTTTAATGCCGGAGACTATGGCCTACATCCATTAGAGGCGAAATAAGCAGTATCATCAAAAGATTTATAATGACAAGGATAATTAGAGGCGAGAAATCAAAACCTCCTGTCGAAGGAACGTTCCGTCTCACCGGTCTTAAAATCGGTTCGCTTAGTTGATGCATTATCATTGTGATTGGATTGTAGGCATCAGGGTTTATCCAGCTAATAATAACCTGAACAATTATAATGAATAAGTAAATATAGAGTATCGTTTTTAATAAGTGAGCTAAAGTTAGAATAATTAAACCGCTGAATGCCAGCATCTCTCCACTTATAATTAATTCAACCAATGTTACTTCCAAAGCCTGGACTAAAAGCAACGCCACTATAGATGACCAGTCAACGCCAAGATAACCAGGTATTTTTCTTCTCAAGGGCTTGAGTAACGGGTTCGTGATTTTGATAATTAACCCAGATAATGGATTGAAAGAATCAGCATGCGCTTTTGTTAATAAATAACGCAGCAATAAGGCGATAATAAAAATATCAAAAAATAGTTCAACTAAAAAAATAGTTGCCTGAGTAAAATAATCACCACTCATTTTTAATCCTTAAATGATTTTGATAATTCTACGGAACGCCTTTTTGCCGCATCCATAGCGTTGCGAATTAGTTTATCTAGTTTCCCTTGTATAAAAATATTTAAGGCTTGTTCAGTTGTTCCGCCTGGCGATGAAACTTGTTTGCGAAGCGTCGTTGGTTCATATGAAGATAATAATGCCATTTTTGCAGCACCAAGCGCGGTTTCAATTGTTAACAAATGAGCATCTTCTTTATTTAAACCCATTTCGATAGCGTTCTTTTCCATTAGTTCCATAAAATAAAAGAAGTAGGCAGGACCACTGCCAGATAACGCAGTAACAACATCCATCTGTTCTTCAGCGTCAAGCCATATGGCGGCACCTACCGATCTCATAATGGTTTCGGCAGTATTTCTTTGTTTATCATTAGTAAATTCATTTGCATATAGAGCGCTAGCCCCTGCCTGTATAAGAGCTGGCATATTGGGCATAGTTCTGACAATTGCTGATGACTGGTCAAGCCAATTTGCTATTGATTGAAGTTTGACCCCGGCAGCAACAGATACTATTAATTTGTTTTCGATTTTGATATTTTCCGCAATTTCTTTAACAACTGTAGGCATTACTTGTGGTTTTACTGCAAAAATAATGACATCGGCATGTTTTGCGGCATCATAATTTACGTTAAAAACTCTAATGCCATATTTTTCTGAAATCAGTTGTTGTTGTGTCTTATCAGCGTCAGCTGCGATTAATTTCTCAGGCTTTATTCCATTAGCAATCAGACCGCCAATCATACTGCTGGCGATATTCCCGCTACCAATAAATGCTATTGTGAGATTTTCCATAATTTAGATAATTTATTTCTAGAAGTAACTCGAAAGTATAACGATGTCAGCAAAAAATATCAGGCTGTACGTAGTAAGTTAAGGTTTTTTATCTATCACGAGGGCCAAAAACGGCTGTACCTATGCGAACACAAGTCGCTCCTTCGGCAATAGCTGCCTCCATATCCTGCGTTGTTCCTATAGACAAAGTATCAAGCTCCGGATTATCCGCTCCCAATTCATGCAGCAGCTTCTTTAGTGATGAAAAAGAGTTTCTTTGTTCCTCGAAGCTAGATTTTATTTTTGGCAGAGACATTAACCCTCTTACTTTTAGTCGTTTGAAGTGTTTAAGCTCATTAATGAAGTCTTCTACTTCGTTAATTGATAGGCCTGATTTTGTTGCTTCATCATTAGTATTGACCTGAATACATATATTTAATGGCGCCATATTATCCGGGCGCATTTCATCTAGCCGACGTGCTATTTTTATTCTATCTACGGTATGCGCCCAATCAAAATAATGAGCAATTTGTTTTGTTTTATTAGATTGAATGGGGCCAATAAAGTGCCATATAACATTTGGTTGAGTAATGGCCTTAATTTTCTCAATAGCCTCCTGACAGTAATTTTCTCCGAAATGCCGTTGATTTTCATTGATGGCCATTATTATTTCATTGATTTTTCTTGTTTTACTGACTGCGATTAAGCAAACAGAGTTTTCTTCGCGGCCAAATTGTTTTTCCGCGGCGCTAATTTTGTTACGAATTTGGGTTAAATTGTTAGCGATTTTCATAAAATTGGTGTTATTTAATCTCTGATGCTATTAACACTAGGCCAGTATTGCAGTACCCTATGGTATATAAAAATCAGTGAAACTGGTAATGCATAATAATGCTTTAAGGATAGTGGTTTTTTCTACTCGGAGTGTGTGAAAACGTAAAAACCAAGAAGTTAAATAAATTTAATAATCATAATAAAATAAACGTTAGTTTTGGGGAGAGGGTAAATGGAAATTAGCGATCTTTTGACCAAAGGCGTAGAGCTCGGCTGTTCTGATCTTCACTTATCGGCAGGAATGCCGCCATGTTTTCGTATTGATGGCGATATTAAAAAAATCAAAACACCCCCTATGGAACACAAAGATGTGCACAGCATGGTTTACGATATTATGAACGATAAGCAAAGGAAAGATTTTGAAGAGTTTCTCGAATGTGATTTTTCTTTTGAAATTCCTAATTTAGCACGTTTTCGTGTTAATGCATTTAATCACAACCGTGGCGCGGGCGCAGTTTTTAGAACAATCCCATCAGAAATACTCTCTCTTGAAAAGCTTGGTGCGCCGAATATTTTTAAAGAAATTTCCGACTATCCACGGGGAGTTGTATTGGTAACGGGCCCAACGGGGTCTGGTAAATCAACAACTTTAGCCGCCATGGTCGATCATAAAAACGACACAGAATATGGGCATATCCTGACAGTTGAAGATCCAATTGAATTTGTTCATCAAAGCAAAAAGTGTCTGATTAATCAGCGAGAAGTCCATAGAGATACGCTCGGGTTTAATGAAGCTCTACGATCAGCATTGCGTGAAGATCCAGACGTTATACTTGTCGGGGAAATGCGTGATCTTGAAACAATTCGATTAGCATTATCAGCGGCTGAAACAGGTCACCTTGTCTTTGGGACGCTTCACACAAGTTCTGCTGCGAAAACAATCGATCGTATTGTTGATGTATTCCCGGCCGATGAAAAAGAAATGGTGCGCGCAATGTTATCAGAATCATTAAAAGCAGTTATTTCGCAAACGCTACTAAAAAAACAGGGTGGCGGACGAGTTGCGGCGCATGAGATTATGATTGGTACCCCAGGAATTCGTAATTTAATTAGAGAAAATAAAATTGCACAAATGTACTCAGCAATCCAAACTGGAAAATCATTTGGTATGCAAACACTCGATCAGGATTTACAACGATTAGTACAGGCCAATGTTGTGACACAACAAGAAGCCGCATCGAAAGCCGCAAATAAAGACAATATTTAACTGATAGCAAAAACATTTTTAGGTTGGGAGGAGCTGGATGGAAAGAGATAAGGCAATTAAGTTCATGCGCGATCTTCTCAAGGCATTAGTTGAGAGAGACGGATCTGATTTGTTTATTACGGTTGGGTTTCCTCCGGCGATGAAAATTCACGGGAAAGTAACCCCTGTATCAAAGACGAAACTTACTCCTGAAAACGCCAAGTCATTATGTCAAGCCTTAATGAATGACAAACAATTAAAAGAATTTGATGCGACCAAAGAATGTAATTTTGCTGTTGCACCAGAAGGTGTCGGTCGTTTTCGTGCTAACGCTTATATACAGCAGGGTTATAGCGGTTTAGTTTTACGTGTTATTGAAACGGACGTGCCAAATATAGACAAGCTAAAACTACCGGAAGTTTTAAAAGATGTTGTGATGACTAAAAATGGTTTGGTTATTATGGTGGGTGGAACAGGTTCCGGCAAATCAACATCGTTAGCAGCAATGATTGACTATCGAAATGATAATACATATGGACACATAATCACCATTGAAGACCCCATTGAATATGTCCACCCACATAAAAAATGCATTATTATGCAACGTGAAGTTGGTGTCGATACGGATGACTGGGAGATTGCGCTAAAAAATACTTTACGCCAGGCCCCGGATGTTATTTTACTTGGTGAAATTCGCGATCGTGAAACTATGGAATTTGCAATTGCTTTTGCTGAGACTGGCCACTTGGCGATGGCAACTTTACATGCAAATAGCGCCAATCAGGCTCTTGATCGAATTATCAATTTTTTCCCAGAAGAACGTAAATCACAACTCCTGATGGATTTATCATTAAACTTAAAGTCAGTAATTTCACAACGTTTACTAAAAACACCTGACGGGAAAGGACGTGTTGCCGCAATTGAAATCTTATTGAATTCACCGCTTATCTCAGATTTGATATTAAAAGGCGACGTTCACGAGATTAAAACCATTATGTCGAAATCGAATGAACTTGGCATGAAGACATTCGACCAAGCGCTATTTGATTTATATGAAGCTGATAAAATTTCTTATGATGATGCCTTACGTTCTGCAGACTCAATGAACGAATTACGTTTACGTATTAAACTTGAAGGGAAAGCAGCTAAGGGTAAAGACCAAAAAGGCGGTTTAGATCATATTAATTTACACGAAGATGAAGAAGCAGGCAAAGTTCGTTAACAAAAGCATAAAAATTATTTAATAAACATATGAAAAATCACCTTACCCCGCATCTTGAGTTAATGGTAGAAAAAGAGGCTTCAGATCTTTTTCTAACAGCAAATTCACCTGTAAAAATTAAAATAGAAGGTAAAATAATATCTGTAGGTAAGACAATATTAACGCCCGAAGCAACAGATAAAATTGCGCATAGTGTAATGGATAAAGCGCAGGAGGCTATTTTTAAAGAAACACTGGAATGCGATTTTGCTATAGCTTTAAAAGACTCCGATCGATTTCGGGTTAATGTATTCCGCCAACGCGGCCATGTTAGTATGGTGTTGCGGCGTATTCAAAGCAAAATACCCACCATTGAAGAGCTGGGTTTCCCAGAAATTTTATCAGAAATGAGTTTATTGAAACGTGGTCTTATACTTATGGTGGGTGCAACAGGATCTGGTAAGTCAACGACATTGGCGGCGATGGTCAATCATCGAAATCAAAGTTCATCAGGCCATATATTGACGATTGAAGATCCAATAGAATTTAGCCATCAGAATATTAAGTCAATTGTCAATCAACGAGAAGTTGGTGTTGATACAAAATCATATGCAAATGCTCTCAAAGCCTCACTACGCGAAGCCCCAGATGTAATACTAGTTGGCGAGATTAGAGTTAGAGAGACAATGGAGGCGGCACTTGAATTGAGTAATACAGGACATCTCGCTTTATCTACCCTTCATGCAAATAATGCAGGACAAGCCATTGAACGTGTTATTAATATGTTCCCACAATCTATGCATAAACAATTATTAATGGATTTGTCACTGAATGTTCGAGGTATTATTTCACAACGACTTGTAAAAGCAAAAGATGGTAAAAGATGTGCTGCTTTAGAAATATTAGTCATGACCCCACACATACAAGATCTAATCTTGAAAGGGGATATTGAAGAAATCAAAATAGCTATGGAAGAGAGCGGGAAAAAAGGTATGCAGACATTTGATACGGCGTTACATAATTTATATAAAGAGGGGCGTATTGAACTAGAAGAAGCGTTAAATAATGCAAGTTCAAGAACAAATCTTGAAGCTAAAATAAATTTTGGGTAAAAATCATTTTTTTATTCATTACTGAATTATTTTATAACGCTTAGTTTTGAAATTGAACGATACTCTTTGCTTCAAATACAGGGCCATCAACACAAACACGTTTCATTGCATTTCCATTTTCAGTTTTAATTAATACTGTACAGCCAGCACATCCGCCAACTGCACAAGCCATGTATTCTTCGAGTGATACTTGGCAGGGTAAATCATATTTGTTAGCAAGTTCACTTACTGCCTTTAGCATTGGTGTAGGCCCACAGGAGAATATTTCTACTTCTTGACGTTGATCATCATCAAGTTTTTCTAACCATATATTTGCAAGTTCAGTTACATAACCATTAAAACAACCTGCATAATCATTTAAGCTAGTAAGACGTGATGGCATACCCCAGTCATCTAATAAAGGCATTGACGCAATCACATCGGCAGGTATTTCTTTTAGCATTATTTTTGATGGTTGAATTTTAAAGGGAAACGGAATTTCAGAGCCCATCAATATAAGTGGAGATAAATTTTTTGTTGTGTCCTTTATATGTTCTGCCAAAAAAATCATCGGCGGAATACCAACACCACCACCGATAAGTAGAGGGTATTTTTTGTAGTTTTTTATCTTAAAGGGTTGGCCAATTGGCCCTATCAAATCAATTTCATCACCAACCTTTTTTTTAGATAATGCGTTTGTTCCTTCACCATGAACTTTATAAAGTATTTCAATTGTATTGTTTTTAGGAGTGCTGCGCATAATTGACATTGGTCGACGCATGTAAATAGTCGGGCTGCATTGCATATGAACAAAATGACCAGGTTTTGCATGCATAGATGTTTCTGGAGCTTGCAATATCATATGGTATTGACCGTTATCATAGATATCTTGTGATATCAGTTTTGCTTGTTCCACATATAATGTGTTACGTGTCTTTGGGCGGGCCATTAGATTAATCTGTACTAAAAACCACTTCACCATTTAGTAACGTATGAGTTACTTTGCCTTGTAGTTCCCAACCATGAAAGGGTGTATTTTTTCCAGTACTGAGCATATTATTTTTATCAATACTGAGATTTGCACTTGGGTCATAAACACATAGATCTGCACCATTATTTTTTTCAAGCACACCTTTATTGACTCCTAATATATCTGCAGGCTGTGAAGTTATTAACGAAATAGCTTGTTCAAATTTTACTTCATTTCGATTTACAAGATGCAAAATCAAGGGGAGTAAATGCTCGATTGTTGAAGCTCCTGGCTCAGTTAAGCTAAATGGAGCGCATTTAGCATTAGCATCATGTGGCTGATGATCCGAGCATACTGCAGCTATCGTTCCATCATTAATCCCCGCGATTAATCCCATTCGGTCACGTTCACTACGTAGCGGAGGCTGTAGATGACAATTACTATCATAATTAGCAATATCCATGTCAGTTAGGTGAAGATTACAAATTGAGACATCTGCAGTTACCGGGGCCCCACGTTTCTTTGCCTCACAGATTAATTTGACCCCCCGCGAGGAAGATAAGCGACAAAAATGCGCACGAACGTTTGTCTGTTCGATAAGCAATAAAGCCTGGCTTATTGCGATTGTTTCTGACGTTTCAGGTATTGCGGGCAATCCAAGCCTAGTGCTAATCGCACCCTCATGAGCGACCCCATTGTTTTTTAATTTTTTGTCTTCCGCGTATATAAAAACAGTTAACCCACAACTATTCGCATACTCAAAAGCACGTCTTAGTACTTCCATGTTTTCAATTCCGACAAGAGCATTACTGACGCCAACGCAGCCCGCTTCCTTTAGTAGATACATTTCTGCTAGTTGCTCCCCTTTTAATTCTTGTGTTAGTGCGCCTAGAGGATAAATATTTGCCCGATTAGTTTCCCGCGCACGTTGGCGAATAAATTCAACTACTGCTGGCGTATCAACAATCGGCGCGGTGTCTGGAGGCATACAAATTGATGTTACGCCATTACTATTTGCGGCATTAAGTTCGCTTTTGAAAGTTCCTTTCTTTCCAAAACCAGGCTCACGTAGTCTTGCGCAAAGATCAACTAACCCAGGTATAATAATTTTATCTTTTGCGTCAATTTTTATATCAGACTTAAAGCCTTCTGGTTTCTTTTTAAAAGCAACAATTTTGCCATCAGCAATAAAAATATCTTGTTTACCATCAAGCTTATTAGACGGGTCACATAATTTTCCATTTTCAATAGAAATACGCATTATTTTTTATTCGTTTTTATCATCATTTGTTAGACCCATCACCATTGCCATAATAGCCATCCGTACAGCAATGCCATGACTTACCTGCTGAAGAATTACTGAATGTTTGCCATCTGCAACATTAGAATCAATTTCAATGCCTCGATTGATTGGCCCTGGGTGCATGACTATGGCATTTGTTTTGGCATATTTTAAACGTTCATTGGTTAGACCATATCTTTTAAAGTACTCATTTCCACTTGGCAATAACGCACCACGCATACGTTCGTGCTGTAGCCTTAACATCACTACAACGTCAACATCTTTTAGTCCATCATTCATTTCGTGGAAAACATGAACGCCAAGTTTTTCTATACCTTTTGGCATTAGAGTATGCGGACCGATTATTCTTATTTCGTTAACTCCAAGCGTATTTAACGCATGAATTTCTGATCGAGCAACGCGTGAATGTAAGATATCTCCAACAATAGCCACACGTAATTTTGTGAAATCTTTTTTGTGTTGTTGAATAGTAAACATATCCAACATTGCCTGAGTTGGATGTTCGTGTCTTCCGTCACCCGCATTTATAACGCTAATATGTTGGGCTACTTGTGATGCGATATATTGTGCTGCACCACTATTTGCATGACGAACGACAAACATATCGCAATGCATAGCTTCAAGCGTATGCAGGGTATCACTTAGAATTTCTCCTTTACTGGTTGCTGATGTTGAAATATTTAGATTAAGTATATCAGCGGATAATCTCTTTGCTGCAAGTTCGAAAGTTGTACGAGTCCTTGTGCTTGGTTCAAAGAATAAATTAGCAATGGTTTTGCCACGTAGTAGAGGTACTTTTTTTACAGGTCTTTTACCTACAGTGGCAAAAGATTCAGCGTAGTTGAGAATAGTGTGGAGTAATGGTTGGCTGAGTCCTTCGATAGAAAGAAAATGCTTTAGATTGCCGTTTTTGTCGAGTTGAGTATTGTGTCCAGTCATCCAGTTTTCTTAATTTCCAGTGCCAAGGGCTCTGGACCAGAGAGTTTAACATGTTCCCCGTCTTTCAGTGTAATAGTTTTTCCGATGATATTTGCATGAACAGGCAGTTCTCTTCCGCTACGTTCTATGAGTATTGCTAAAATAATGCTGGCGGGTCGCCCATAATCAAAGATTTCATTCATAGCAGCACGAATTGTACGGCCCGTATGTAATACATCGTCTACAAGTATTACATGTCGGTCATTTAAATTTGTCGATAATTTGCTTGGCCTAACTTCGGGGTGTATGCCAATTTTACTAAAATCATCACGATAAAAAGCGATATTCAATTCCCCTAATGGGTCTTTTAGCGCTAGTTTACGATGTAGTTGGCTTGCAATCCACACCCCACCCCGCTGTATTCCAATCATCAGAGGATTTTTGAGAGCGCGGGTATCGCAATGAGAGTTTATGCGTTCAACCATATTATCCAACAATAAGCTTATGTCGATTTTTTCTGCCATATATCTAGTAGTCTTCCTTATTACTATCAATTTGTCGATATCTGATATCTTTATTTTCTCGAAACCAAGTCTCGAGAATAATTCTTGCAGATACGGGGTCAAGTTTGCGTGTTGATTTTAATTCACGTCTTGCCTCATATGATGAAAGCCGTTCATCGATTAAGTCAACGGGTATTTTAAAACGATGTTCGAGTTGCCTTCCAAAACGTTCTGCTGCATCTGTCATTTTTTGTCGGGTACCCTCTAAAGTAAACGGATGACCCACAATTAATTTGTCGGGCTCCCATTCAGCAATAAGACGATTAATCATCCCCCAATTAGGTTTTTTATTAATGACGGGTATTGTTTGTAATGCTGTTGCGGTAGAGGTAACAGTTTGACCAACAGCCACACCTATTCGTTTTTCACCATAATCAAAGCAAAGCAAAGTTTGGTTATTCACAAGTTTCTCATAGCGTATTTAGCAACACTTACCTAAAACTTTTGTTATTTATAAATTGCCATGTACGTAAAATATGTAAAATATCGATTTGATCCTCAATATTTTTTGGAAATTCCGCATAAGGAGCCGCTAATTCAACAATTTTTATTGCTGCGCTATCTAAAAGTTTTTCTCCAGATGATTTTCGAAGTGTGATCTCATTAATGGTGCCATCTTTATTTAATGCAACGTCAAGCCTTAGACTCCCCGATAGATTAAGTCGCCTTGCTTCCTCAGGGTAGTTTAAATTTCCTACTCTTTCGACTTTTCTGCGCCACGCGTCCATGTATGCCGCATATTCATATTCTTTCGTACTCGCCGAAATAAATTTTCGTCTTGGACGTTCAGTTTTTTCTAGCATCTCACGCCTTACTTCATTATTCGAAGCAGCAATTTCGAAGCTACTTGTGAGCAGTTCATTTGAAGATGGAATAGTTGGCGGCGTTGTTGTTTTTTTTGGTATTTTTTTCTCAGTATCTGGGTTATCAAATTTTTCATAGACAAGGTCAGGAACCTGTTTCTCAGAAACAAGATCTGTAATTTCATTTTCTATATTTTCTACTGAGATCATTTCCATACTTTCTTTATTTACGTCTAAAACTTCTGGTATTTCAGTTTTACTAATTTCTATATCATGAGGTTGAAATAATTCTTCTTTTAGAGTTGGCTGGTCAATGATTTGTTGATTTGATTCCGAAAAACTAGGCGCTATTGATGTCGCCGGCTCAATGACTTCTTCAATCTCCCCCCCACCCTGGAGATTTTTTTGCGCCAATATATTGCTTTCTTCAGGAGTTTTTGTTTCCTGCTTGACTAAAACAATTTCCATTGTGTTTGAGCGCGTAGCTGGCCGGTCTTCTTTAGTGAAGTTAATGCCAAAAACGGTAAGGACATGAATTAATAAGGCAATGCTCAGCGTTAAACCAAGTCGGTCATGCGGGGTTGGCCTAAGTTGCGCTACTGACATTATATATACTCTTGTTTTCTTTCTTCTATGGCGTCCATTAATTGTTCAGCAATACTAATATTAAATAAGCTATCTAAATCACGTATACAGGTAGGACTGGTTACATTAATTTCTGTTAAATAATTTCCTATTATATCTATACCAACAAAGATTAAACCCATATCACTTAATTTAGAACCAACTTGATCGCATATCCATTTATCACGATCAGTTAATTCAATTCCTTTCCCGATTGCGCCTTGGGCGAGATTTCCTTTTAAATTAGTATTTGTTGGTACTCTCGCTAAGGCATAAGGCACTGGCTTCCCATCAATTAGCAAGATGCGTTTATCACCAGCTGTAATTTCCGGTAGGAATTTTTGTGCCATGATAAATCCTGTGCCATTTTTTGTTATTGATCGTAATTTTGACTCAGCATTATCATTTACTTCAGTTATACGATAAATACCTTTACCCCCCATGCTGTCCAGAGGCTTGATGATGACATCTTTATGCTCTGTTATGAAATCAAGCAAGACCTGGGTATTTCTACTTATTCTCGTCGGCGGTATACAATTCGGGAAATAAGTGATGAAAAATTTTTCATTTACACTTCTGAGCGCGGTTGGGCTATTTACAACAAGTACGCCCAGTCGTTGTGCATGCTCAAGTATGTAAGTCGAGTAGATATACTCAAGATCAAAAGGCGGATCTTTTCTCATTAAAATAATATCGAGAGTAGATAAATTATCTACATGAGCATCTGACAATGTATGCCATTTGTTCAGGTCATCAGCCACCTTCAGGTATTGCATACGCGCTACCGGAATATCATTATCCATATAAAGATCATCAAGCTCCATGTACTGTATGCCCCATCCACGTTTTTGCGCAGCTAGCAACATCGCAAAAGAACTATCCTTCTTTATATTGATCTTGCTAATTGGATCCATAATGATACCTAATTTCATAAAATACCTTTATTTTTCATATATAACCTAGCTATAAACAGCTTTCTCATTAATTCCTAAAGTGTATTATTATAAAACTGTATCTCTTTTAATAACATGGTTTTAAATAACTAAAATATATTGTGAAAAAAATAAAAATTGCGACTCGAAAAAGTCCTCTTGCTATATGGCAGGCCAAATATGTTAAAGAAGAGTTAATAAAAGTTCACGTTGATATTGAAATTGAATTAGTCAGTATGCAAACAGAGGGCGATCGTTTCCTTGAATCTCCTTTGTTCAATGTTGGCGGTAAAGGCCTTTTTATAAAAGAGCTCGAAGCGGCTTTATCGTCTAATAATGCTGATATTGCTGTACATTCGATGAAAGATGTTGTCGTCGATTTACCAGAGAATCTCGTATTGCCGGTTATTATGAAGCGCGAGGATAGTCGAGATGTGTTGATATCTAATCATTATAATGAAATCGATACAATCCCTAAAAATAGTGTTGTGGGTACGTCTAGCCAACGCCGGCAGTCACAATTTAGGAGGCTTTGCCCAAATGCTGTCTTGAAAGATTTACGTGGCAATGTTGAGACGAGAATACGTAAGCTGGATGATGGCGAGTACGATGCAATTTTACTTGCAGCAGCAGGCATTATTCGGCTTGGGTTGAGTAACCGTATAACGCAATTAGTGCCCCACGGCCATTTGCTTCCTGCCGTCGGTCAAGGCGCTATAGGTATCGAATGCCGTGCTGATGATATGACTACACAAGAATTAATTGCCCCGCTCAATGATAAGGATACCTCCCTTTGCGTATTAGCGGAGCGCGCTTTTAGTCGCCGTTTAAACGGTGGCTGTCAATTGCCCATTGCTGCACATGCTTTAATTGAGGATAAACAAATAAAATTGAGCGGGTTGGTTGCAAAGCTAGATGGGAGTGAAATTATAAAATCAGAAAAACAGGGAGATATCACGGATACAGAAAGCATTGGTAACTCTTTAGCAGAATTATTACTAGCACGCGGTGCCGATGTTATTTTAAAAGAGCTGACAAATTAATTTTTTATAACACTATGACATTAAAAAATAAACGCATACTGATAACGAGGCCAAATGAACAAGCTGATAGTTTATGCAAATTGATTTCAAACCACGGCGGGGTAAGTGTTCGGTTTCCAACAATTAAAATTCAACCTATAGTTAGGACTGATAAATTAATCAAACGCTTTGATGAAATAAGTAAGTATGATTTTATTATATTTATAAGTCGTAATGCAGCGAAAATAACGATTGATCATTTTATTGACAATATTGATGTGTTTATAGATACACAAATTATCGCAATAGGCCCAGGCACAGCCGAAGAGTTAGCAACAAGAGGCCTTACTGACATTATTTGTCCAGGCAGTCAAACAGACAGTAAAGCCCTGCTGGATTTAAAAGAAATGCAAAGCAATAAGATTGCAAATAAACAAATTTTAATTATACGTGGTACGGGCGGACGTGAATTACTGGCTGATAGTTTAGAGACGAGAGGCGCAAACATTAATTATGTTGAAGTTTATAAAAGATGTTTGCCTGAATATGGGAAGCACGAAATAGGGAATGCCTGGTATAAGAAAAAACCAGATGTAGTTGTTGTGACGAGCAATGAAATATTGAATAATTTAATAAATCTATTGAGTGATGATAAGAAAAAACTGTTTTCAACGCCGCTTGTCACTATGTCAGAACGTATTGCTGAACGCGCAAGAAAAGAAGGGTTTACATCAAAGATTGGCGTTGCAAGAGAGCAAAATGATAACGGTGTACTAGCCGGACTTCTCGAACTTGTTGAGGATTAAGGATATGGATGAAATAAAAGAAAAAAATAATATTTTAATAGATCAGCCGAAAAAAAAGTCATCAAATAAATTTGTTTTATTTATATCTTTATTACTTATTTTTATTATCGCTCTTTATTTCTTCGTTAATAAATTTATTGATAATGAACAGATAGTTGAGAAAAAAATAAAAGAAATAGAGGGTATCGTGAGTAGTATAGACAATACTATTAATAAGAATCAGTCAAGACTGGTAAACATGCAAAATCAATTAGATGAGTATGAATCAGAAAAAGATGTCCTTGCTGATTTAGTATCTCAACCCGTCAAAGAGCAGTTTAATATTAATAAAGATTACGCACTGGCTGAGGTTGAGCATTTACTAACTATTGCAAACCATAATTTACTATTAGGATATAACCATGAAACACTATTATCTGCACTTGATGCGGCTAGTAGTCGGTTGAACGGGATTAATATAAAAGAAGTCTCAGCGGTTCAAGAACAACTCATTAAAAATATCGATGTTTTGAGGGCAAATAATGTTGCTGATATAGACAACATGATCTTGTTGTTAACTGACTTAGCAGAGCGAATTGACAGTTTCCCACTAAAAAGAGAGTTGATAAAAAGCAGAGGAAAGAGATATGAAAATATAGGTAATGGGGAGACAACAGAGGTAAAAAAATTCTTTACACTTATTTTGAAAGAGCTAAAAGGTTTGGTCGTTATTACGCATAATGAAAACTCTGCCGAACATTTCTTCTTACCAAATGAGATTAATTTGTTGAATTTAAATATTAAACTTGAATTAGCAAATGCCAAATTTTCTTTGTTAAATCGGGATGAACAAAACTTGAATGCATCAGTTCAACAGATAATTCATTATTTAAGAAATTATTACGATTTATCAAATACAGAAACTCAGGATGCTTATGATGGTTTGTCTCAAATGATCGATTTAAAGCTTTCATTTCCGAAGATTGATATAAATTCAACTCTTGAATCTGTACGTGCATTGATTCGTTTTCAAAATGAGGGCGATAACACAATGGATAATGGGGATTCAACAAAATAAAAATGAAGTATTTACTGTTAAGCCTATTAACATTATTTCTAGCGATTGCTATTGGTTCAGTTGTGGTAAAAGACGCGGGTTATGTGCTGTTAACTATTTCGGGTTGGAAAATTGAAACTAGCGTAGTTTTATTCATTATTGCTTTATTTTTAATTTTCATAGTAGTTTATTTTTCAGTACGTAGTTTAGTTCGAGCTTGGCAATTACCGAATGACATAAGAGCTTGGCGCGCCAACAAAAAACAATATCGTAGTGAAAAATATATTACTGATGGGCTGATTAATATGGTTGAGGGGGAGTGGAAAGACGCCGAGAATACATTTTCTAAAGCCGCTTCCTATACTAAAAATCCTTATATTATTTATCTTTGTGCAGCACGCGCTGCACAAGAAATGAATGCGCTGGATAAGCGGAATGAGTATTTAAAGCTTGCTCATCATCATAATCCAGATGCTATGCTTGCCATTGGGTTAACACAGGCAGAATTACAATTGAATCAAAAGCAAACAGTGCAAGCACTTGCAACATTAAATAATCTACAAGAAAAATGGCCGGAACAACTCCGCGCAAAACAACTACTTTTAGAAACATATACTTTACTTAATGATTGGCAAGCAGTAATAAAATTATTAACTTCAATCGAAAAAAAGAACTTATATGAAAATGATGTAATAGAAGCAAAAAAAATTAGTGCCTACGCAGGCCTGTTAAAAGAGTCAGGAAACTTAAATGATGAGAAAAAACTTAATACATTATGGCAAGATATTCCGCGTAAATTAAAACGCCATCATCACTTAATTGAAGTATATGTCAGTGAGAGATTAAAATTTCATGATATATCGGACTGTGAAGTCTTGTTGAAAGGCACAATTAAGCGTCAATGGAATCGAAAATTAGTTCGTTTATATGGGCTTGTTACTTCGGAGGACCCAGATAAACAATTAATAACAGCAGAATCCTGGCTAAGCAGTTATACCCATGACCCTGTATTACTTTTAACACTTGGTAGAATTTGTGTACGAAATAGTCTATGGAGCAAGGCTAAAGAGTATTTACAAAAAAGTATCGATATTCAGGAAAGTTCAGATGCTTTTTTTCAATTTGCAAGTTTATATAAACATCAAGGGGATTATAAACAGGCAACCATTTATTTTGAAAAAGGTATTGCCCTAACAACAGAAAAAAGCAACCAAAGCTAATACTATGATCCCGCAGCAATCAGAAGTATCAATCTCTAAAATACTACATCAATCCCCACGCTTGCCCCAATCGTGTAAGCAGTTTGATCAGAGACTCTGCCGTCGAATCGCAGATAGA
>Ga0066866_10000105_pt1 | contig 29384 bp, 19 predicted proteins | sample ETN01SmetaG_3_FD_66435 | JGI IMG/M metagenome (GOLD analysis project Ga0066866, IMG submission 66435) | Marine microbial and viral communities from oxygen minimum zone, Eastern Pacific Ocean - ETNP2014F12-01SV263 | ecosystem: Environmental > Aquatic > Marine > Oceanic ...
ATCGGAGGAGGGGGTGGTGCTTCGTCCGGCTCCTGCTCGGGCTCATCCTCGTCATCATCCAATTGAGGAACCTGATTTTCACCGGTTCCATCTTCTGATTCATCTGAGTGAGTTTCCTCTTCTACGAAATTGGCATCGTCCTCATTTTCGTGATTTTCACCTTCACTGTTGTCCTCTTCTGTTAGACCGAGGAGCATCCTTCTTGCTGCTTCGTGGTCAATGAATTGGGCCGGTTCGGGCGGATTACTTTCGTCCGCCTCTAGAGAATCTGCAGAGGGGAAACCAACTGGCGGGGGTGGGGCGAAACCGTCTGGGGGTGGTGGAGGGATGTCGAATCCAGGAGGCGCAGGAGGGGGGTTAGAGTCGCCTTCCTGTTTTTCCATAACTTCATCTTCTTCATGAGAATCAGAGTCTTCGGCCATGAAATTGCCCTCAGGGTACATTCTCACGGGTGCGGGGTTCGTTTAACGGTTACCTGATGAAAAATGTGGGTGTTTTGCTGAGAACGTTGAAGATGGAAACGTCCTCGGCGGCCTGATGAGCTCCAATGATGGGACCAATCCTCCAGTACTATTCGTAGTTGGTACTGCGGGTGCCGGAAAAAGTTCGCTAGTAACTTCTTTTCAGAGATGGGCGAGGTTCTTGGACATAGATGTTCTAGCAGTAAATCTTGATCCCGGGGCTGAGAGAGTCCATTATGACCCTGAGTTTGATGTTAGAGATCTAATCTCTCTATCTGAGGTAATGGATGAATACGACCTAGGTCCAAATGGGGCTCAAATATTGGCAGCCGATCTAGTAGCGTCTCAAGCAGAGGAGGTTTTCGAAGAGATCGAGGGGCTTGCTGGCGATATTATGATTGTAGACACTCCGGGACAAGTTGAGCTTTTTGCATTTAGAGAGGCCTCCAGTCATCTAGTTCATGTTCTTGGACAGGGCAGAGCATGCCTTATTTTCCTGTTTGACCCTTTGTTATCCAGTACCCCTAGCGGATTTGTCTCTCAAATGCTATTGTCTTCGATAGTGCATTTCAGACTTGGTCTGCCAACTGCAAATTTCTTATCAAAATCAGATTTATTGGAACCGGAGACTCTGGAAAGAATACTAGAATGGGGCGAGAACCTGGATGTTCTGGAAGCAGCATTGTACGAAGAGTCCTCCAATCAGAGCGGTTTTGAAGGAGTGGGGCAGAGGGCCGAGTTTGCAATTGGACAACTTAGGATGATGCAGCATGCTGCAATTCAGCCCGGCCTAATTCCACTATCTAGTGAGATGGAAGAAGGACAGGCCGATGTACTAAGTTTCGCCCAGAATATCTTTGGCGGGATGTCTGATGCCAAGGATGGATTTGCAGGAGATATTGACCATGAGAGGCAATGAACAAAAGTCTGACCTACTGGCAATTGATGATATTTCGGATAAATTATCTGAAATAGTAGATTGGGCCATTCGGATTAAGAATGATGAAGAGGCACTTTATGATTTCAAGCCCCTCGATGGAATGTCTGTAGGTTCGATATATGAGAAACCGTCAACAAGAACGAGAGTGTCTTTTGAAGTCGGGGTAAATAGGCTCGGCGGCCAACCGATTACTCTTCTTTCAAGTGACCTCCAACTAGGAAAAAGTGAAACTATTGCGGATACTGCTGCAGTTCTCTCCAGATATTTGGATTGCATCACATATCGATGCTTCGGGCATAACGATGTCTTGGAACTTGCAAGACACTCTACGGTCCCAGTAATCAATGCTCTTTCAGACCTCCACCACCCCTGTCAAGCAGCAGCCGATATGATGACGATTGTGGAAAATTCCGATAGAGTGAATGGCCATGTAGCATGGGTCGGCGATGGGAACAACGTCCTACATGATTTGGCATTGGGGTGTGCGATTCTTGGAATGGACATCAAATACGCCACTCCTGAGGGCCTTGAGCCTGATCCAGAGATAATCATGAGGGCGCAAAAGATTGCTGAAAAATCAGGTTCGACAATTCAGGGATGCAATAGCGCTGAGGATGCGGTTACCGATGCCGGGGTGATATACACCGATGTTTTCGTGTCTATGGGGGAAGAACATCTGGATGATAAGATGAGTTCATTCGATGGTTTTCAGGTAAACGAGGAACTAGTTGCCAAAGCTGACCGAGACTATCTCTTCATGCACTGTCTTCCCGCGCACAGGGGCGATGAAGTGACTGATGGGGTGATTGATTCTCAGAATAGTGTAGTTTTCGACCAGGCCGAAAATAGAATGTGGGCCCAAATGTCGTTACTCACATTACTATGCAACGAAGCAGCATGGGAGACGTACTGGGAACTTCGTTAACTTGGAATTAGGGAGATCGCCAAGAAAGCGAACAGGCAAAGTTGCATTGATATCTTGATTAGTTTCTGTGCAGCCCTATCTTCCATAGCAAATAATCTGGATTTCACCATCATTAGGGAAACCACTGCTGGAATTACAAAAATTACATGCCAGTCAGTAAAAATCTGGAAGAGAGGCAGGAATGGCGCCAGCATGGCTGCTAAGGCCAAAACAAGCAAAACTGCCGCTATTTCACGTGCCCTGTCTACGCCTTCCCTCATTGCAAAGGTGTTCCTCCCCTCGTCGCCCTCGATGTCTTCGATATCTTTCACAATCTCCCTTGAGAGATTGTACAAGAATCCAATCAGGAATACCACCCATGACCTGGGATCAAGCGGCTTAGAGACGCTTGCTGCGCCGAAGATTATGACGAGACCCACTGATAGGCTGATTGCGATATTCCCTGGAAGTCCCTTGTCCTTCATCTTGTAGCTGAATCTTGAGTTTGATTCGTAGTTGAACAACAGAACTAGCGCAAATGACCAGATTGCCAAAGATGGGATCCAACCACTAGCCCCCAAATCGCCAATAGAGGAAAAATAGCCGGCAAGAAACAATGACATTGCTGAAATTGCCCCTGTGATTTGGATCCCTCTTCTCGCCGACTCCAACGAAATTGTACCTGATGGAAGTGGCCTCTGTGGCCTATTTGTTTTGTCAATCTCAATATCCACGTAATCATTTAGGGCATTCCATGCGAACATGAATGTCATTACTGAAATAGAATGCAGTCCCACGATTATGGCATAATCCCCGCTAGGCAACCCCCTTGATGCCAATATTGATCCAAGCAATACCCCAAATACGCCGGAAACAGAATTTCCGGCCCGGAATAGGGACGACCATGATTGGACTGTTGAGTGGGTTTTCACACTTCATTGACGAGGGGGTAAGTCTTCATCCCTTCCCCGACTAAGATACTGCTAGAGGGTTTTCCTTCTGGGAAAGGCCCCAGACACAGACGGTGTATACACTCCCTCTGAAAGGTCCTCTGACATGTCCTACTTTCGAGAATCTGGAGTCCTTTGCCATGATGTTACCCACCTGGTTCATAGTTGCCCCCCATCGGAATCTGTCATTGAGGTGATCGAAGATCTCTACTGTGTTTGCTGTGCCTTTTTCCTCTAAGAGGGAAAGGACCTCTGTCCTGAGTCTCCTTGTCCGTGACATCAAGAGACCTCCGCTTTGGCAGGCCTAGACATCAGCATCCTACGATGTAGCCCCGCCCATCCTTTGGGATTGACTTCGACAAGATTCTGCGGCTTCCCGATTGGCGACCAAGCTTGACTGCACCCTATATCGCCCGAGTGATTTACTATGGCGTTAAAATTGCGTCTTGCTGTTTTGTTTTCAGTCATCTTTAGACTGGCCAATGGGACAACTTGGTGCGGTTCCGGCCTCTTCCTGTATCGTATTGCAGTGCATCGCTTTCTTCTTCCAATCATACCCCTATGTCTGGTCTTTGACATATTAATCGGGCTAAAAGAGGCGTAAGTGAAAGTGAAAGTGAAATTGGGGCGCATATGGTGGAATACAACGTTTTGAAATAGACAAGGGGCCTCCCAAAGTCACCGCTCGTGTGGTGTAGTTCGGTCCATCATGTCGGACTCTCGATCCGTCGACCCGGGTTCAAATCCCGGCACGAGCACCAAACAAGACAATTACGATTACAGTCATAAGTCCACCTTCGTTGGAGTAGTAAGGTCATATGCGAATAGAGCGTGATCTGAAGTTAACTTTCGATGACGTACTAATTCGTCCCAAGAGGAGCACCTTGGTCTCGAGATCGGATGTAGACCTAGTCAGGGAGTTCAAGTTCAGACACGCAGAAGGAACTTGGTCCGGAATTCCGATAGTAGCTGCAAACATGGATACTACAGGTCTGTTTTCGATTTCTCGAGTTCTACAAGAGCACGCAATGCTAACCTGCACGCAGAAATTTTACTCCACAAGAGACTTCGCTGAGGCCTGGGAAGAAGGTGTCGATCCCGCCTACATATCGGTGACATGCGGTTCAACGGACGAGAGTTTTGAGCTACTGAAGAGGAAGATGGCGACCAACAATGATCTCAAGATGATTTGCATTGATGTTGCAAATGGGTACAGAGAAGTATTCCTACAATTCGTTAGAAAGGTTAGGAAAGAGTTCTCTGACAAAATCATCATCGCGGGAAATGTTGCAACAAGGGAGATGACGGAGGCCTTGATTCTAGCCGGTGCGGACATAGTGAAGGTGGGAATTGGCCCTGGATCTGTCTGTACGACTAGGAAGGTTGCAGGTGTTGGATATCCTCAACTATCCGCCATCTCGGAGTGTGCTGATGCAGCGCACGGCCTTAATGGACATGTGATGTCCGATGGGGGTTGCTCGTCTCCTGGAGATGTTTCCAAGGCATTCGCGGCTGGGGCTGACTTTGTGATGCTGGGGGGGATGCTAGCGGGGCATGACGAGTCAGGGGGAGAGATAATAGACGACGGTAGTGGAAATAAATACAAATCGTTCTATGGGATGTCTTCTGCAAAGGCCATGGAAACCCACTATGGAGAGATTGCTGAGCATAGAGCCCCAGAGGGTAAAGAAGTCCGAGTCCCGTATCGGGGACCTCTGGAGGTAACCATTCAATCAATCCTAGGAGGCTTGAGGTCCGCATGCTCATATGTTGGAGCCAGGAGGATCAAAGACCTCCCCAAATGCACCACATTCATTCGAGTTAGCATGACTACGAATGAAGTATTCCAGAAATTCAACGTCGATTAGTCGAAGTCGTTGCATAACTCGCCTTGGGAAGGGAAGCTTGTGGGGTCCTTCGGATTGGTGTTCCATTTGCTCTCGCACCGATTCACAAAACCATCTCCATCAGAGTCAATTAAGGAATCTGATGAGTCGAATGGATCGTATCCGAAGTAGTACTCCCATCCTGCCCACATGTCATCCCCATCCTGATCTTGGTGGAAAACCTCCGACCCGTCGTTCCATTTATCCCCATCAGTATCGTTCTTGATGGGGCTAGTTCCATTCTGGTACTCTTCGAAATTGGTATAATTCTCCAAGTCATTATAGAACAAAGAGCCTGCACTGGTAGTTGGGTCAATGTGGCATTCGAAATCTTGGGGGTCATCCCATCCCGGGCAATAACGATACATCAGATTTGTACGATTGAGACCGTCGTTATCCATATCCTCGCTGCCATCGTTAATTCCATCGAGATCTGAATCTGGCATTCTCGGGTCCATAGGTCCTCTGGATCCGAGTGCGTTCAGAGTGTTATTATCAACAAGACCGAGAGAAATGGCCTCCTCAGAATAGCTCACCTCCCAGCCATCAGGAAGTCTGTCCCCGTCTGAGTCGTCGTCCACTGGATTCGTGTCCCACCTATCTGGTGCCTCTAGAGAGTTCTGGAGGGTGTCGTTGTCTATGTCGTAAATCGAGTCTACGAGGGAGCCGAATGAAGGGTCTAGTGCCCATCTGCCCTGTTCAGGAATAGAGAAGCCCGATAGATTCATCTCGTGGATGAAGTATTGTGGGTCTAGGACCCCATCGCCATCCCTGTCGCCCGATGAATCGAAGCCAGAGACGTAGTTAATCCATATCCACCCCCCTGGGCCCTTGCCGCATTCGATCATTGATTCGCAACCAGGGGGTAGCCAGTAGTCAGTAGAAATCCAGAGGCTGTGACTGTTTGTGTTCTCCTGGACCGAGAAAACCTGCATCTCCCAGCCATCGGGTTGCCCATCTCCGTCGGTATCATTGAGGAGGGGGTTCGTTGCACCTTGCCATGGACGAGGGACAAAGAGAACCTCGCTGCCATCGTTAAGGCCGTCTCCATCTGTGTCGGCATTGTTCCCATGGGTGATGTACTGGTCAAGTCCATCTACAACTTCCTCCCCATCCTCGAGCCCGTCATTGTCTGTATCGAAGGCAGAGGCATTGGTGAAATAGTAGACCAAAGTTCCGTTATCGTACCAAGGATGGCCGTCGACGGCCTCCCTATAATCTTCCAGACCATCGTTGTCTGTGTCCTTGTCGGTTGCATTTGTGAAGGTCTCGTAGTATTCGACTGAGTCAGAAAGGCCGTCCTTGTCAGTGTCGAACACGCCTGGGTCTGATCTTACAATCACTTCCCGAACACCAAAGTCCACAATGCGAATCTTCCATCCGATGACTTCGATGCCGTCAATTAGGCCGTCTCCGTCGGTATCTTGGACGAGGGGGTCAGTCGACCTGCCATCAACAACCCCGTCTCCGTCGCGATCTCTTGCATTGTACTCATCCAGATTTGTGAACCTCTCATGCTGCTCGACAACGGTAATTAGCGATTGTAATCGGCTTTTTACCTCTTCATCAACCTCAACGTGGATATGGTAAACCCAGCCAGCAGTTTCAGTCTTCACTGGGATATTGACGTAATTGCTATCCACTACTGTTCGGACCCAGAGTACTGTCTTGTTCGCCTGAACATATTCGCCAGGGGCGACGTCGATCCTCTCAATAGTGGTTGCACCAATCATATCTTTGTAAGTGACAGAACCATCATTGTCAGCGTCATATCCATCGAAATCTGGGTCTTCATCAGCATTGCTCCCATCATTGGGGTGGATTCCGCTTTGGAACTCCCAGCCGTCTGGCATTCCATCTTGGTCGGTATCTGGGTTGAGTGGATCGGTGAAGTTTGAAGGGCCCCAGTCATAAGAAACTGAGAACTCTTCCACGTTGTTCAGTCCGTCTCCGTCAGAATCCCCATAAGCGTCCGTCGAGTTTGCGGGGTTTAGGAACCAATTGTAATCAGAATCAAACGAGTAGCAGAACTCGAATCCATCGGGCATCCCATCGCCATCTGTATCCCAGTCCCCTGGGCCGTTCAACCTCCCATCCCCATCCATATCCTCATTGAACCAGTTTGGGTTATCCAACGGACTCTTCTTCTGGAGGGTTGTCTGAATTCCGCCATTTGGCAGCTTCTGAGCAGTGAATTGGATCTCTGAGGCAAAGGCTCGGAGGTGCGGGGCTGGCAATGTTAGGGTTCCGAATGTTGGACGTCCGCAGAAAGACTCCAGCCCTACTAGATGAGTCGATATCTCAACTAAATCATCAATCAAATCCCCATCGCTGTCGGAATCCCTCGGGTTCGTATCGTATTTCTCCTCAACGAAGTTCCGAAGCGTGTCTGGCTCGGGGAGCTCCAGGTCCAAAATTGCATCACAGGAGTGGCCGAACTGGGAGCCCATCTCATCCCACAATTCATCGCCTATATCCAGTTTAATCTCTGCCTGCATCGATGGCGTCAGCAATGGGCAATTCCAATTTCCATCAAGTGGGTCTAGCAGGACGATGACTCCAGAGGGAGTGGTGATCTCATGGGTGTGCTTGGATTCCCAACGATCATTCAAGCCATCCCCATCGGTGTCCTTCAGGCGAGGATTGGTTCCCAACTCTGCCTCGTCTAGATTTGTCAAGCCATCCCTATCCGGATCCCCAAGTGGCCCATTGTCAGGATTTGGGAAGGTCTCGTTCTGCTCGCCAGTCTCCCTCTCGGTATCCACGGAGGCTACTGGAATGTCTTCGCATTCTACTTCAGTGAGCCCCTCGCCTATCGTAATGCATGGCTGCCCGGTATCGAGAGGGTCGAGTCCATTCTCTATCTCCCAGCCATCTTCTAGACCATCCCCGTCAGTATCCGCTTCTTGCCAATTAGTCCCATACAGGGTGCTTTCCATTCGATCGGCAATTCCATCACCATCCCAATCGCAACCTATCGTTGGCACTTCCGGTGGACACTCTCTCTGATTTCCTGGATTCAACTCCAGGTCTTCCACTGCTGATTCGAAGCCCCCGCTGTTTGTACTTGAGAGTCCGGCTCCAACGACGGTGTAAAGGCCTGCCAGACAAAGAGTCGCGGTAATGGCTGCAACTGCATATTGGTTGTGCGTCAAAGCCATACAAACACCCGGCCCTGTAAAGGGCGTTTCATGCAACTTGGGTTCGGCTATAATGATTCATGGAGATTGACTGCTGAAAAATTGACAATTTATTGTAGCAAACGTTGGTTTTTCATCATTCGCCCCTCAGGAAAGCTTCGATCCTATCGAATGCCTCCGAGAGTATCTCCACTTCCGGCAGACACACCATCCTGAAGTGCCCCTTCCCCATCTCGGGAGAGAAACCAGACCCGTGGACGAGCAGGACATGCTTGTCGTGGAGGAGGTCTAAGACGAATTTCTTGTCATCAGATGCCAGAGTTGGATCTGTAATTTTCACAAATAGGTAAAACGAACCCCCCGGGGATTGGCATTCTAATCCGTCTATTGATTCGATTCGACTCAAGGAATAATCTAGTCTTTTCTTAATTCGTTCCCGATGTGAATAAAGCCAGCCATGATCTTCGACTAGACCTGCTAAGAAGCCATGCTGAGCAGGAGTTGATGCGCAAAGACGACTTCGAAGAAGTCTCTCTACCCCATCTCTGACATTATTCAGAACCCCATTGGGGTCATGCCATGCCATGTATCCGATTCTCCATCCCGGAGCGAAATAGACCTTCGAAACTCCATTGAGGGTTATTACCGGGGTGTCCTTTGATCTTGATGCCAGTGAAACAAAATTTCCTGAGAAGTCGAGGCCGTCGTATATCTCGTCAGAGATTAACGTGCACCTTGGGAAATCTCTGGCTATCTCGATTAACGAGTCTATTTCAGAACGAAGGGGCACATTTCCCGTTGGATTGTTGGGGTTGATTAGGACCAATAGTCGTACGGTTTCGTCCATCTTTGAGCGGATATCATCAAAGTCGATACGCCAGCAATCCTCCGAGTCTAGTCTGTATTCGATTGTCTTAGCCCCATACATCTGTGGGTATGCCATGTATGGGGGGTAATGTGGCCCTGGTGCTAGTATCGAATCACCCGGCTCCAGGAAGGCTGCGAATAGAATCTGTAATGCTTCAGTAACTCCATGAGTCACATAAACATCATCCTCTGAGCATGCCCACCCCTTTCTGGATTCTGCAGTTGCAATTGCGTCGCGGAGGGCAGAAATCCCATATGATGGCCCATACCCGTTATCTTGAGAGTCAAGGGCCCTCTTGTATGCATCAATCATGTGCCCTGGAGTCTGGAGTCCTTTGTAGGCCAGTGGGTCTCCGATATTCAGCCTGATTATTTCGTGACCTTGCTTCTCGAGCTCGATTGCCGGGACGACGACGTCTCTAATCGCGTACTCGATAGAAGAAGCCCTCTTGGAAGCATCAAGTGAAAAGCCCATCTTCTCACAAACCTAGGAGTTTTCGTGCTGATTCTAGAGCCGCGGGGATTCCATCGGAGTTGGAGCCCCCTCCCTGCGCCATAGTTGGACCCCCTCCTCCGCCTCCGTCTATGTGAGTGGAAATTGAGTTGAGTATTTCCACGGCGTTGTGAGCCTCTGCGGCCAAAGTGCCTTCGGTTATTCCGACGATGATTTTTCCCCCTCCTTCCCTGGTTCCGAGAACCGCAAGTGTTGGCATCGATGAGTCCCGGGTCAGCTCTCCAAGCATTGACATTAATGCCTTAATTTCGCCTTCGACCTCCATTATCGCATAACGGATTCCATCCCTCACCACAGCACCATCACCCCCTCCACTTGTCCTTAGTCTGACTATTTCCGCTTCCAATGACTCTATCTTCTTCTGTTGCGACTTCCACTCTTCGAAGAATCGAGAAACGGCTGATGGAAGGTCTTCTGATGAGACGCCAAGAACGTCGCTTGATTCTTTCAAAAGCCTCTCTTGCTCCCTAGCATGCTCGCGTGCCGTCTCCCCTGCCACGATTTGCAGACGCTCCACCCCGTCTTGGACTTGACTGGAACGAATAATGCGTAACTCCCCAATTTTGCCCACCTTGTCGTGATGCGTCCCCCCACAGGCTTGGACGTCGTGATCGCCTATTCTGATCACCCTTATCTTGCTAGACTTTGGCGGTCCGCCCTGGTACAGCTCAAAGCCGAAAATTTCGTCAGCTTCTGCTCGGGGCATTTCGAGTTTCTCGACAACAGTATCCGATGCAATCACTTCGTTAGAGTGGTCCTCGATTCGGTTAAGTTCATCCCTCGAGAGTCGGGAAAAGTGAGTGAGGTCAATCCTTGCGTAACGAGCACCCTTGTTTGAGCCGGCTTGCCAAATATGCGGGCCCAGGAGAGCCCGGGCACTTCCTCCTACAACGTGCACTGCTGTGTGATGGTCCATCAACTGACGGCGCCTGTCCCAATTAACATCACCAGAAACCTCACCGAGGGGAACAGGGCCATCTGTTAGATGGTATATTGTACTATTTTCGACCCTAGTATCGCAGACGAAAGCGCCCCCTAGGGAGCCTTGATCTCCCAATTGCCCTCCCCCCTCGGGATAGAATAGTGTTCGATCGAGTACAACATAGTGAGTGGGAGTATTAGTGACCTCACTGGACATGTTAAGTGAAGACAATTGCGATTCAGATAGACTGGCGCATCCCAGAACTGTTGCTTCGAAAGAAGTTCTGCTAGTGTCTGAATAGTAGTCCATAGATGTTGAAGGAAAATCATCGGGGGAGAATAGATTGGTGCTAGTCTTTTCTTTGGCTGCGACCTTGGTTCTTTCTGCATTCCTGGCTGCCATATCTGCAGCGAATCCCACCCTTACGGACAGTTGTTTCCAACCTGCCTGATTGGCGATAGAGGTTGCCATTTCTGGATTCAGGCCACGTTCCTCGGATAATCGAAACAAAATCTCGTCTGGGGCTTCTGTAGATTCTACTGGCAATTCTCGGAATGCTGTCTTTACGGCTGCTTCGCCCTTCCTAAGCATTTCATGATACCTAATTTCCTCTAGTTCTAATATTTTCATCAAACCCTCTTTGGATTGAGTGAAATTGGTGAATTCCAAGTGGTTCTCGATGTGATGAGTCCCGAGTTCAGATAGTGAGACGCCGAGTCCCAATTCTTCCTTCATCCTGCATACCCTCCTTGCCAGCATTCTGACCAAGTATCCAGCCTTCGAGTTGCTTGGAACCAAACCATCGCCCAACATATTGCAAATTGCATGCATATGATCCGGGATTGCATAGATGCTAGAGAGTGGCTCTGTTAGGAGCTTTAGTTCTTCAATCGAAACTCTAAGTCCCGAGTCTTGTAGCCTATCGGACAATTTCAAGAACAACGCCTCAACATCAGTTCCGACATCGATATTCAGAATCCCTGCTAATCTCGACAGTTCGCCCAGTAGTATGTCGGTATTGGTGGAGAGTCCTAGGTCACTCACCATCTCCTCGAATCCAGCCAGATCTTTCAGCCAGTTTACCGACTCGGGATAAATTGCATCATATATCGTCGGCGTACCCGCAGCGGCCCAACAAAACCTCTCGAGCCCATAACCAGTGTCAATGATCTGCAAGTCCATCTCGCGATATCTAAGCCCCTTGATCTCAATCTCCCCCCCTTCATGTTCCTCTAGGTTCATGAATACCAGCGTGGCTAGTTCCAAGCCCCCAACTATGACTTCCAGAGCGGGGCCTGCATTTCCTCCACCCGACCAAGGATTCTCAACGTACGTCAATTCTGCCGGACTAATTCCAAATTCGCCAACGAGCATCTCATCACAGTACCTCACGCATTGGTCAATCCAGTATACCGTGTCATCTTCTTTGGGCCTATTGAATGCGTGATGGGCCATCATCTCAAATGTTGACAGATGCCTCCCTGAGCGACCTACGGCAGCAACATCGGTTAGCCTAATGCAAGGTTGGCTAATCACCAGGGGATTTGCTGGAGGTGGTACAAGCCCACTAGTTACGTGAGGTTGGAAGTCTGCAATGCTGGCTATTGTTAGGTGGATGTCATCCCTCCACCTTGCAATAACTGGAAATGGGAGAATCCTAGAATGGCCCCTTTGTTCGAAGAACTGCTGGAACTTCTCTCTCATCGAATCCTTCAGTTCCTTGCCTCTCGAAGAAAATCCAGAGATTATCGGATTTCCAATGAATGTGTAGGGATCTTCAGTGCTGTCACCACAGGTCGCCCTATTTTCGTCCCTTGTCCAGAATCTGGCTCCGGTCACTGAACATTTCTTACAAACATGCCCCGATTCGGACCAAAAGGGAATATCCACCTCTCCGAAGTTCACTACCCTTCCCTCGACCACCCCATTGGACAACGGGTCTTGAAGTCAATGCGCGAAATTGCCCCGGTGTTTTGAAAGGAGAGCATTTGCCGGCGAGACTGATGGGCGAATGGGGACGGTTTCTTGAGAAGGACGGGGATTCTCTGATGAGGATTAAGAAACGCGGAGAAATGCTTGTCGATGCCGTAATTGTATCCGATAGCAAACATGTTGGTAAGAGCAATGACAGATCCCTCGAACAACTGACCAATGTCGCATCCCTGCCCGGCATAGTTGGAGAGGCCTGGGGAATGGCAGACTTCCACCAGGGATTTGGTTTTCCGATTGGGGGAGTGGTTGCAACGGACATAGAAAATGGGGGAGTTATCTCGCCCGGTGGTGTCGGGTTCGATATCAATTGTGGAGTCAGGCTTTGCTCGATAGATCTTGGAATTGAAGACTTGAAGCATCTGACAAGAAAAAAGTCAGGCAGTGGCAACAAAGAGTTCGGAAATCGGCTGAAGGCTAGAATTCCTGCTGGAGAGTCTGGAAAGAGCGGTCACAATCTTAGTTCTAACGAACTTGATGAAATCCTATGCGATGGTGCAAAGGCGGCTGCAGAAATTGGCTTGGGGAATGAAGAAGACCTCTCCAAGATGGAAATGAGAGGGAGTCTTGAGGGAGACTCTGGGAGTATCTCTGATGTGGCGAAAAGGAGAGGGATTTCGGCTCTTGGATCTATAGGAAGGGGGAATCACTTTCTTGAGATACAGGTAGTGGATCAGATTCTTGATCATAGGGCTGCTAGGAGCTTTGGATTGGAAGAAGGGCGGCTTACTGCAATGATCCACACCGGTTCAAGGGGCTTGGGATACCAAGTGTGTTCAGAGCATGTCAAAGGACTAGAGGGGAAATTCAGAAAATCAGATGGCAGATGGAGGTCTAAGGACTGGGGGATATCTATCGCCGACCCACAGCTTGCCTCTGCTCCGTTCTATTCCAAAGAGGGGGAGGCTTACTTCGATGCAATGAAAGCGGCTGGAAACTACGCATTTGCGAATAGGAGCAGCGTGACACACCATCTGAGGAGCGCCCTTAGGGCCCACATGGGTTCCGAAGTCGATGTTGGAGTCGTATACGATGTCTGCCACAACATCGCCCGTGTCGAGGAGCATGTTGTGCACGGAAATTCCTGCACCTGCTGTGTTCACAGGAAGGGCGCAACCAGGGCATTTGGAGGAGATAACCAAGAGATATCCAAAAATTTCTCTGGAATCGGGCAACCCGTTCTGGTGCCCGGGGATATGGGGACTGCGTCATACGTAATGGCTGGACCCAGTAGTGGGACGAATCGTGCATTTGGGTCATCTTGTCATGGTGCTGGAAGGGCGATGTCAAGAACAGAGGCGAGGCAGAAGATTGACGGTTCAGCGGTGAAAAGAGAATTGGCTGAAAAGGGGGTGGCGATATACGAAACCCATGAAAAATACCTTTCTGAAGAGGCGCCTGATGCGTACAAGAACGTGGAAGACGTTATCGGACTCACTGAGAAAGCTGGTCTTGCTAGACCGGTTGCTCGTCTAAGGCCACTAATAGTAATCAAGGGATAGTTGAAATCTACTTTGAGACGAATATTAGCTCGATGTCATCGGTATCTTCCATGATGTATTCCTCGAATTTGTCCTCCGATACGCCATCGACATTCATGCTAATGTCATACTCATCCCAATCGGAAACGCCATTTTTGTTGATGTCGAACTTCCTGTCATCGGTAAGTGAGGGGCCCCCATCTCTTTCCCATATCTCAAAGAAGGCCCCAAGAGGGACATTCATCTTGTCTGGGGTCTCGATGTGCAGCTTAGTGAAACCGGTTTCTGAAGAGTCGTGGACATGGACCCACCTCATCCCCTCTCGACAACCGATTTGATCGATTCCGGTATTAGGTTCAATTGGCATCTGCTGACCGTCTACGATGACTTTCAGATTTGGGTGGTAGTGGTATGAAATGCCGACATCGCTATGCTGCAGGCCGCCCAGGCACCCATCAGACACCTCCCAGTCAGGTTCAGGATCCAATAACCCCGGCTGAAACAGTGCTACGCCCAAGAAAACCGCAGTAGCAACAGCAGCCGCAGAAAGTAGCCATTGCTCAATTGTCAATGATTTCATCCCCATAATGCGGCCGATATGGCCATTTCACTTGAACTATGGGTAATTAGTGTCACATCGAGTACCCAATTCTAGGCAAGTTGGTTTGTGGTTGTGCGGAACCCGATTGCACGCCGTCTGCCTCTTCCATTATTATCGTCAGGAGGGTATTCACTAGTGCTCGTAGCTCTTCCATCTCCTGCTTCATCTCATCAAACTTAGTTGCCTCTGTCATATCGCATCCCATCCGAGGAATCACTCCCTCGACCTGTTAGGTTCGAAATTGGCCTATAAACAAGTCAGGGTGTTTTTTGGCTTCCGGGTGTTTTTTGGAGTGTCCACAAAAAGGCCAGTTTACGTCTACTCGTAGTCCTCGTCGTAGTCCTCGTCGTAGTCCTCGTCGTAGTCCTCGTCGTAGAATCCCCCGCCTCCGGACCCTTTGATTACGTAGAACGCGGCGCCCATAAGGGATAGAAGAACGATCAAAGATCCTGCGATCCAGAACATGCCACTGTCAGGGCCGGAGCCATCTGACAAGGAGCCCACATCTATATCGCTAATCTCCTCATTCATGTAGTTCTCATTTCCGAAGTCGCCATCCACAACAAGAACCAGTAGAGGTTGGCCAGACTGGCTGGCTGAGTACTCAAACTCTGCCTTCACACTAGTGCTTCCGGGGGCAAGATACAACTCGATCGGCCCATTATTCATCAGTGTGGTAATTGATGGCTGGAATGTCCCATCTATCCTCTGCTCGTAGAGTCCCACAGTGATTGTCCCCTCGCTCTTCCCGGGATTCTCCCAGTAAGTCAAGAGGGTGATGGTGTCCCCCACTAGTGGATTCTTGGTAGGAGTCACTTGGACGCGTGTGAACTGGGGGTCGAACTCAACAACTCGTACGGTTGGTGTACGGGGGTTGTCCGGACCTCCAAGACCTGCTACTTCGTTTCCTGCCTTGTCTGTCGATGTGATCCAGAATGACACCCTGTCACCATCTTCTATATTGAATTCGAGAGATGGCCTGAAGTCAATCTCCCCCCGATACACATTGACTCCATCGGCGCCAGAGTACCAAGGGATCTCTCCGCTTGCTTCGGTTCCGGGGATGATTTGGCCATTCCTCTGGAATGCCCAGGAAACTTGCAAGTCCCCGTAGTTCATCCCAATCTCCTCGTTGATTGTTATCGTGACCGGGACCGAGTCCATGGAATCGGTCTCAATTACTGTGAGTGAAGAGTCTGGGTATGCATCAACATTGAACAACGCAGTAGGTGGTTTTGTGTCTACAGTAACCGATGCGTCAGAATTTGATACGGAAGATGAAGATCCGGGAGTCCCTATCAATGAAGTAGTAAGCACGGTCGTGGGTTCAATCGGTTGGAAATTAGGTAGTGTCATCTCCACGGTGAAGTTGCCGGAGGGGTCTACTGACGAGAGTGCCTCGTAGTTGCCGCTCCCGTATACCATAGACAGAACGACGGTCAAATCGGGAGTGACCTCTTCTATCGGAGTCCCTGTCCCTTCATGATAGACCGAACCACTGACTGAGAAAGAGTCTCCCTGACCCAGATAAAGTGAAGTCCCGAAAGCCGGAATCATTGGTTCTGTGAGATCCTCTGCATAACTCGGCATTGCTACAATCCGATTATCAAGGCGCCAAGAAAGCGTGCTTAGCACTTGGGACTCTATCTGTTCAAGGCCATCTTCAACAAGTACCCTAGGCTTGCAATCGAAATCTTGCTCATCGAATGGCATGTCCCATGACATCTTGAATCGAACACTCAACTCAGTCACTGAAGAGGTGATGCTCTCGGTGCTTGCGCTTATTGTCTGCAACATACTGTTGCTTGGGGTTGACAATGTTGAAGAGAATGGTTCGTAGGAAAAGACTCCGAAATCGCTGCTATATCCGCATAGGAATACGCTAATGTTGTCTATGGTGTGGAAGCCGTTTGGCTCATCCAATCGAACCTTGAAAGTGTGCTCTTTTCCGGGAATTAGGAAGTAGTCGATACTGTCTTGGGTCACCCTGTCTAGGGAGAATGTTGAACCCCCACCAGAACCTGTACCTAGTCCCGCACCTGCGAACTCGACCATCACATCTTCTGCGACGACGACCGAGGCCCAGGAGTTCTCGGCGCCTGGTCCACCTCCTGTTCCGCCATCCTGGTAGGTCAGCCCGGCCCAGTCTGTTCCCTCGACGTATAGATGAATCATTTCGTTGTCTAGAGAGGAGACGTCGATGCCCATGAACTGAACTTGCTGCTCCCCAGTTAGACCGACACTGAGGTCGCTGTTCTGGTACTGATACTCGTCTTCATCGGCCACTCCATCTCCATCCTGATCATCAACACCTTCTCTCCAGTACTTCAGAGTCAGAGTCTCCCCTCTAGCTTCTCCTTCACTAATTGTGATGTAAGGCGAGAAAGTCGTTGGAGGGACGACCATTCCGTCTACATACTGGAGCCCGATAGGTGTTTGGACCTGTATTGAGCCGGCCACCGGAGGATTCGTGTCCACTTCGATTTGAACCATTGGTGGGGTTCCAGTGGTGTCTTCTGCCCCGTTGGTTGAGCTCGATGGCCCTACTCGTAGCATTAGGGGGGAGAGGGTCATCGAACTTGTTCCGCTAGGTGTTGATACCATGCCTGAGAATTGGCCATCGTCATCGGTCTGCAATGCATAAATGGCCCCAGAGAGATTCAGTGCCACAGAGAAGTCGGTAGCAGATGGCCTCTTTGCTTCCTGATCTTGGAAGCGGACCGTCCCAGAAATGCTTAGCATACTTCCGTCTTGTACGGGGAATGGATAAAACAGAGTGTCGTATGTATTAGAAATAACCCTGTCAAAACCATCTCTTATTTCGAAGGAGTCTATCTGCAGGTCGTTCTCAACTGCTTTCTCGCCCGAACGGCCACTCTGGGATGTTGCTGGCCAAATTGTGTCGCCGTCCTCGTCGTTGGCTCGAGCCACCCAAGAAATACTGTCAACATCGTCCCAGTTCCAATCGATGTTGAACTTCCAGTGGACCTCAATGTCTACGTAACCATCGGCGTGAGTTGACTCTGTGACAAAGCTGGCACTGGAATCAAGAGGTGCGACGGATGACCCGTATGACTGTGAGAACTGAGGTGATACTGATCCGGAACCCCAGAGCCCGTCAGGGCTATTCTCGACCCTGAAGCTGATTGTTTTCCCATCGGAAGAAGATCCAACTAGGGTGATGTCAGCTATCTGCGAGTTGTCATTCAGGTGATGATGGCTAGTAACTATCTCCACGAGGTTCCCATCTGGGTAGAATGTGTTTGGAACCGTGAACTCCCTATTTACGAACATGAAGTCGTAGATCAAGGATCCATCTACCGATATCCCCCCATAGTCTGAAGTGATACTCAGCGGGATGTCTGTCTCCTCTTCGAAGCCTTCGTCGATTATCCCTTGGAGATAGTTCCCAATTGATGGCCCCAGGCCAGATACATTCTCGAAGAACGTGTACCCGATACCAATTGATGAGACTGAGACGGTCTGAGCGGATGTTGAGGTCACCGATAACGGAACCTCGACCCAATCCCTGCCAGTGGACGAATCGGTATGACTGGCGCTGAGAAGACCTATTCCGGAAATTTGTGCCAGACTTAGAGCGCTGACAAATGGCGAGTCCCCGTTACCGCCTGAAACTGCTGCCCCGGCAATTGATACTGTCACTGGAGCATCGAAGCCATCGGAGTCTGGGGATATGCTGACGAATCCTGAGTTAATGATGGCCGATTCGGGAATCAAAACCGTAAGGCTCTCAGGGTTCGAACCATCAAGAGATAATGAGGTGCTTCTTGAAACCGAGTCGCCTAGAGTCATCCATGACTGCCATCCCAGATTACCGTATGCGTAAAGGTCCCCATCGAACATCGGGAATGACCATTCATCGGTACCGTCATTCAAAACATCCACTCGCGAGTTCGCAGACGGGTCGGAGAATGTGGATGAAATCCCGAGAACATCAATCCACCCATTGGTGGGGAGGTTTACGGATGCTGCGAAACCGACCTGCTGGTTAGCGAATTGTATCGTCCCTCCCTTATTCGCTGACCCCAGAGAGTTGCCTAGGTGATCGAAAACTGTCACTGACACAGAACTCGAAATATTTCCTTGGATTGTGACGCTCTTTATTGGGCGTGGCGAGTAAACGAAATCGGAGGTAATTGTCCCAGTCACCGCAGTTGCATTTAGGAGACCGTCGACGACCTCAACTCCTGAACTGAGATCCCATCCGTTTTGCCCTGAGTCAGCGTTCAGAACCCTCTTTCCACCGATGTGTATTTTCGTCAGACTAGGAGTCTGCTCCACATCACCAGATCCCATGTGGATCTTCAGCCTTACCTGGGGGAACTCGTTCGAGTCAACTCCTGCGAGGCTTAGTGGGAATGAGACGTTGGAGAATCCCGGAACTTGGGCTCCTGTGCCGGCATCCAATAGGGAGCCACGAATCCATCCGCCATTCGCTTGGCCCTCGATATCAACGAAACCGAGGTTGAATTTGTTTGCATTTTCCACAGATAACGAAGGGCTGATCCAACTACCGGGCAATCCGAAGTTTGAGACCTGCACCCCTGCATTGTCTATGAACCAGCCAGCAAGATTGATCCAACTATCAGATCCAAATGCGAACTTGAACTTCACAGAGTCTCCCTTGTAAGCATCCAGATTGGCACGAAGGGTCGTCATCTCGCTAGTTGACGACCATGAGCTACCTGAACCAGTGCAATGGACCGTGGTAAATATGCCCATACCTTGGAGGTTGTGTCCTGCGAAGGAAGAAGCCGTTCCAGTGTACCAACCCGGGTCGAAGTACTGCCATGCCCCTCCGTTTACTTTGATGAATACTGCACCTCCATCCCATCCTGCCTCGCCACATGACCAGTGGTCAAATGTGAGGTATGAGGTGCCGTTCATTGGGATTTCATATAAGGGCGAAATTAGTTTTGCTTCGTCGATTCCGTCCTCGTAGTTTCCAGAGAATCCGATTCCGTATGCATATGGGAAGGAAGCAACCTTTGATGGTCCTGAGTTGGAGGAAACCTTGTTCAGAGTGAATTTACACCTGTCACTGCTGCACGTCCCCGCAGTGGATCTGGACCATCCCGGAGCATCTGAAACCGTAGGAGAATTAGCGGTCGAGTCTTCGAACCCGATCATTACTGAATCCTGGCCCTTGGTAAGTGTCCTGTATATCCAATCATCTGGAGAAGGATTTCCTGTAGAGTCCAGCCTTCCATAGTGAGACATTGAGGAGGAAGTGTCGAACTCATCTATGAACAAGGTACTGCCATCGTAGTCTACCACTCTGAGTTGGTTAACTGTAAGGCCCTCTCGTGCATCTTGGTTATTTCCGCCATAATTGAAGTTGGCACTCGTGTCAACTACGATTCTGATGTCCACGCTTGGCTGGCCCTGGAATCCGGACGGGATATCGAATGAGACCAAACGGAAGTCTCCGCTCTGATCCCCATATGTCTGTCCGTTATCGGCAGTGTAACCGGTTCCGGGAATTGGATCAGACCTTGCTGAGCAATCGGAAGACGTACTGCTGGTACTCGATGAGATATCAGCCCACACATTCCCATTCAGGGAAAGCTCGATGCATGCGTTGTCGCTGGAGCCGCCCTCCAGATCCCATTCCATGTTGAACTCGATCTTGGACGTCGAGTTAGTGCCGGAAAGATCGATGTTCCTCTCAAGGATTCCATATGCATTTGCATTATACGTGCATGAGGTGGAAGTTGTGGTATAGCATCCGTGATGCCAGACGTCCAAGTCTACTCCTTCGTTGATCACTTGTATGTTGTCGACGAACCATCCTGGTCTCTCATTGACTGAATCTGGGTGGGTCCAGATAACGAATCGGAACTGGATGTCATCTGAGTCGGTGATCCCTGGAAGAGAAGATAGGGAGAAGTTACTGGTGATCCATCCACTGTGGGATGGGGACGCAAATACAGGAACTGGCGATGTGGCGCCGTTCGGCGTCGGGGCATCTGAAGATAGGGTGCTTGGGTATCCACTCTGTGGCTCGATGAAATTCCAATCCCCCCATGTAGAATTTGCCTTTAGGCGATATTCCACCCAGGTTCCATCTCCGTCCCCTGAAGGCGTGCTATCCAAATGATACCAGTGATCGAATGTTAGGTAGTATGAACTGAGGTAGCTCCCCGTGGGGATGTCCTGAGCGGGAATTATCAGATGACCGGAGGTACCTGCGGGCACTGGTTCGCCCGGCATTGTCCCTGCTGAAACGAGACCCTGTGCAGAAGAAGAAGGGACGATGCCGTGAGGCAAGGTCTGCTCCTCTCCATAGATGCTTCCATTCAAATCCATGAATGTAGTGGCTCTCCAAAGCTTGCTACCATGGCAAATAAATGAAGTGTCGGAAACCTCAGAATCATCAAGATTTCTATTTCCATTCAGATCTAGACCGGCTACAAGCTTGATTCCTGCGTATGTGCAATTATCTCCAACTGGCTCGGAAAGGATATCTATCTCGTACTCGTAATAATCCCCAAGAATAGCAGAGACGGCACCTCCAGAACCTCCAGAGTCACTGATAGCGATACTGGGGGCGGAGGTGTAATTGCCCCCTCCATCTGTTACTTCCACGGAGTGAATAACGCCTGTAGAAAACACGTTCGCCGACAGGGATTCCCCCGTCCCGTTAGCCACACTGACGGCAATGATGTCCGAAGTCTGGTAACCAGAGCCGGAATAGTCTATTGTGATTGACGTTATTGCTCCGCTGGAGGAGTCGACAGAGCCCACTGATGCCGTTGCTGGATCATTCATCCCATCGCACTGGCACTGGATGAAGACCTGATCAGATGTATCGAATCCTGAACCGCCATTGTTGATTGTGATGCTCTCTATTCCTGAACTGACAGAGTAGGTTCCAGAGAATCCCGAACCACCCCCTCCTGAGGCGGATAGGTTTCCGGATAGATATCCTCCCCCTGGGGCGTCTATCGAGAGAGAGGTGATAACGTCGCCATTAGCAAACGTCTCACAGTAGTATTTGGTCTCAATTATTTCATCTGCATCCAGATTCTGATCAAAGTCGTTATCGAGTCCATGTTCGATGTAATCTCCCGGTGAGCCGCCGCAGTCTGACAAGTTTGAGGATGAGGACTGGGTGAATACCCTGCGCCATCCTGGGGAGTACTGGTATGCGGGATTGAGGGTTACTTCGATTTCCCCTATATCGAACGTGCTTACATTGGATCGTGTGCCATCGTCCTTTAGCACCATCTCCCCATCATCGTTCAATTCAACGCCAACTAGATTTCCCGATGAAAAGTCGTCTTCGTCCCAAATTATCCCCGAACCCGAAGAAGAAGGCAATGGGGAGTTGGTTACGTGGACCCAACCATCCATAATCGTAGAGTTGGTGGGGACTGAGAATCCGTCCACTACATTGGGTGCCCCTTCACTGTTGATAATTGAAGGACCGGACCAATTTGAGACTCCAGCATATGATATGGGAGAAAGCATCATCATTAATGTCATTACGATTGCAAGTCTAGCGCGTTCACTGGGCATGCTAATGCTGTGCATTATGTCAGTTATGAACCAATCTGCGTTACTGCCTGAAAAGTGAGTTTTGGATGGAGCCACTGGGGGGAATTGAACCCCCGACCTTCGCCTTACCAAGGCGACGCTATACCTCTAAGCCACAGTGGCAGCGCGGCGACGACCGAAGGGGGAGGTTTAATCGTGGCGACTAGGAGAAGCAGCGCATCTTCGAACGTCAGTGTGAAAACCAATGGGTCGGTGCGCCCCAGTAGCCGAGGTCGCATAGCCCGGTATTGCGCGGGCCTGGAAAGCCCGTGGGATTTTTCCCTCGCGAGTTCAAATCTCGCCCTCGGCGCCAATATCCCTCAAATTGATGCAAATCACAATACTTGGGGGATGAGTTTCTTATTCAATGTCAATGGCCTCAGAAGAACATGGAGCAGACGGGGGAGGTGGATTCGGCCGATGGTGAAGAACTCCTGAAGGATAGGTTGAGTGATTACTCGATCGGAAACCGGTTCTCACAATTGAACCATCGACTAGGCATACTTGATTCCCTATTTATTGAGATAAAGTACGATTTTCGCCTAGTGAGGAAATTCTGGGGGGCAAAAGAGGGAGTGATGATTGGCTTATTCGTTGCAGGATTCTTTCTCGGAACATGGGACTTTGGGATTGGAGAGATTTCTGGTGGTGGGAACTACAACAAAGGGGGAATCCTAGGGGGTGAAAATAGTGGTTTCTTACACATGAAGGACCTTGCTCTGATTCTCTCCTTACTTTCTGTAATTTGCTGGGTTGGATTCGTTGTAATGCTCTGGAATAGCTATCCAATCATGAGGGAGAATACGGTCTACCTGCTTTTAGGGATGGTAGTCATTCAATTCGGCCATATCAAAACGCATGCAGAGAATCCATATTTTCCTTGGGAGGCTGGAATTGCAGGCTGGATCTGGTTAGTAGTTTCAAACCTAGTGATGCTGTTTCTATCGATTTTTGTGGTTAGGAGGGCAGTGGTTGAGACGAGAGACATTCACGTACAAAGAAAGCACTTTCATCCAGACCCAAGGGTGATAGAAAGGGCATGGAAAGACCATAGCCTGTTAGCATGGAGCCTTGGAATTGCGGCATGGATTATTATGCTCAATATCAGCTTCTGGAGCAGTGCGCATTCAGTAGCTCCGAGCCCGGGTGACCTGGAATTCAGCTATTCTTTGGTGTTTCTACACGGGCTCTCAGGGATTATGGCGACAATTCTTCTGCTGGCCATAGTCTGGTTTCCTGAATTCATGCTTGGATCGACCGAAGCAAGAGTTCAGTCATCCCGTGCACGAGAGGTTTCTGGAGAAGTCTTCGAGCCAAAGAAGTCTGAACAGGGCAAATGCCCGGTTTGCAACCAGAATACAACTGCTATTCAGGAGACAAATGGAGAGATAATAATTCCCTGTGCATCGGACGATTGTTCTGGAAAGGGAGTGGCTGGGTCGGAATGTGAACAATGCGGCGTTAGGATTCCATCCAGGGTTGTTTGTGCAAACTGTGGATCAAATACACCCGTAGGGAGTCACTTTGGTAGGGTTGAGGCTTGGTGAAGGATCAGACTGACGAATCGAATGATGCTGGAGTCATCGAGTTCGAAGATATTCCCAGGAAAGATGCGGCTGGCATCGTGGTTGCCCTCAGCCTATCTCTACTCATCGTTCTGGCATCTTCCATTGCGATTCTTTACATTTGGAAGGGAGATGAATTGGTGATAGAAAGGCCTTCTACAGCCCTATCCTCTTGGGAATTAGAATACAAAAGTTTGACAGGAGTGAATAGTCAATCACTATCAGGACTCAATGGAGAAGGTGTTGTTGTTTGTATCGTAGACTCAGGAATAGACCTAAGTCATCCTGATTTCAAGAGTCTTGTGCTCAAAGGGTGGTTAGATTCTGTTAATGGGATTGATGAGCCGTATGACGATGAAGGTCATGGAACTGCCATGTCGGGCATAATTGTGGCTGATGGGGGTCTGAAAGGAGTTTCCAGAGGGGTGGATCTACTAGTTGCGAAGGCGATCGATGGTGAAGGTCAGGGGGATGCCGGCTCAGTAGCGGATTCTGTAGACTGGTGCGTTCAACAAGGAGCAGATGTCATTTCCCTGAGTCTTGGTGGGGGCCAGAGTTTCGGATCTGGATTTTTCACAACCGACCAATTAGAACAATCAGTTGATACTGCACTGGATAATGGGGTTTTCGTAATTGCCTCGGCTGGAAATGATGGTGAAGATGATGATGGCGACGTGGGTTCGCCGGGATCCGTTGAGGATGTCATTTGTGTTGGAGGGATTACTAGGAATGGAGAGATTTGGTCCGGAAGCTCCGAGGGAGACAATGATGGGCGACTGTGGCCAAATCCAATTCTACCCAGAAATAATCCTGATAAAAAGCCGGAAATAGTAGCACCAGGACATGAAGTCCCGGTACTGATGGCATCCGGAGTAGGGAACAGCGGATGGTGGGGTTGGTCCAGCGGCACTTCTGCCGCTACAGCGTGGGTTAGCGGCTCTCTAGCTCTCTTGTTACAGGATGATCCGAGCCTCCAGAGAGAGAATTCCTCAGGCAGGGGGTCGATAGAGGATGTAAAGGGGGCAATTACGCAAGCCTCGCAAATGATGGATGGTCAAGACTCGCATGATGATCACTATGGTTATGGCCACCTAAGGATCGATCTACTGGTTTCTCATTTTGGTGCCGAGGTCTAGAATCCCTTCAGAAGAGCCACTAGAGTCCCCCCTGTCAGATCGGTGAATCCAACAGAATCACTATCATTGATTCTTCTAATCAATTCAATCCATTCGTTGAATGACTGAACCTTCAACTGTGCCGGAGTTGGTTCCACATCATCGGATAAATCACCCACGTCCCCCGTGGGCACGGTCGGTTCCAGAAGAATAACCAAGCCCCCTGGGGAAACCAAATCGAACGCCGCTGATGCGGCTGAAACCCTTTCTTCTTCAGGCAAGTCGATGATGATCAAATCAAGTGGCATTGGAAGGACTGAGTTTACAGCAGTCTGAGGGATCGTAATATTTGACGCCCTTGATGAAGAAGTCTCGGCAAACACTTCTTGCCACGTCGTGGAAACCGACTGTGCCCAATCCTCTGCCTCGTACCTCCTAATCAATCGGTCGATAATCACGCAAAACCTTGTTCCTGGTTCAATAATCCTGAATGATTCTGGGACCTTGCAAGAGGAATCTTGGGCCACATTATCACTATTTGACCAGAGATCAAAGAGCCATGCAGATAGATGCCCTATCCCCCCGCCCACAACAGTGACGTTGCGAGGTTCAATTCTAGAGCAAACGTCTCTAATTCTGGACCGTACGGACCTGGGCAACAGCGGTATGTCCATGTGTAGCATCTGCTCACCGATACTGGAAGCAATCTCCGGTTCGGACTGGTCCCTATCCATATCCTCCGAGAGAAGACGTGCCATTACATCTGAATCTGACATTTGGGGAAGGCCCGTGCCATTTCTGTCATCGCCCACAGTTGACTCTGACGAGTGTTGCTCTTCAATAATCCTCTAGGATGGGTTGAATACCCTGCCTCATCACGATTGAGCATGAGTAATGAAGACGAGGGTGCATTTTCTGAATGCCCTAGTTGCGTCGAAGTGACTGATCATTCAATCATCAAGAGAACGCCCCAAGGAGGAGGCGAGGATGTCTTAGTAAGATGTAGTGCATGTTCATTTGTTCATAAAATCATGATTCGGCCTCCGAAGCCAGTAATGGTTAGGACGACATTGTCTGATGGAAGGGAGAGTTACGGCGTAGAGATTGAAGTCGACGAGGATGAGGAGATTTCTGTTGGGGACATGTTCGAGCATGAGGAGATCACGTGGATGGTGACGAGAATTGACAATGATGATTCGCGGCCAGAGAAGAAGATCGGAGCATCCAGGATTTCCTCAATGTGGGCGACAAGGTCTGATAAGACAATAGTGGGCATCACTATGACAAATGGTGAAATTAGTGAATCTGGAAAATTAGAATGTGAGCCCGACAGGGTTTTCTCTTGCGGGTCGATAATTAACTTCGCAGAATCTAGATGGAGGATTCGAGCGATTCACACTGGAAAGGGGAGGACGCTAACCGGAAGTAGAGTTGCAAACGAGATTCGCAGAATATACCTTCATCCTCCGGACAGAGAGTATTGACGACCGATTCTAGGGTCAGTCTTCCTTGCGTCGTCCCAGCATGGCAGCGCCGATCAGGGATATGCCGGCTACCGCGGAAGCGAAGCCAGGGGTGAATCCAGAGGCCTTCTGCGAGTCTTTTGGCTCAGAACCAAGGATGGAAACATGAGCGACTAGATTAGTCGATGCATCATCGTCAAGAATCGCCCGCACCATAACTGTCTGATTGCCCACTATTTGATTTCCTGGCAGGTATTGGAGCCTATCTACCAGCATTGTGTGGCTAATGCCAAAATCTGAGTCCCCTTCAGTGAAGTCTGGGTGGCTCATCCAGTTATCCCTCATATCCCATGTTCTCCATTGAATTTCCATTGGCGAACCCTCTATAGAAATAAGGAAAGATTCGCCCGAAGATAGGTTGATTCTGTTTTCTTTTGAGAATTCTTCACCTATGCTTAGATTGAGATCAGTGTTTAGGCCATAAATGTAGTTAGCAGCCTCGAGTAGTGCCGGCAGACCTTCTACATGACCATGGCCATAGACGTTGTTCTGTCTATTCTTCGGAATCAGATCCTCAGCACATGGCTCATTGGCTAGCATGTAGTGGCATTGTCGATATGTGGATGTCTCTTGCATTATGTTACGGATGTCAAAAGGTGAGAGATCGGGATTTGCCTGATACATCAGAGCTGCTAGTCCGGCTGCACCGGGTGTGGCCATGCTGGTCCCCGAGTAGCCTACGTAACCATCTCCGGAGTTGGCCTCTGGGGCCATTACACTAGAGCCTACAAAGGCGATGTTTGGCTTCACCCTTCCTTCTTCGGTGGGTCCTTGGCTGGAATAAACCGCGATGGAAGTGTCCTTGTCCAATGCTCCAACAGTTATCACATCCTCAGCCGATCCAGGAGTCCCGATCTGGGCACTCACAGCTGCGTTTCCAGCGGCTATGAAGAGGGCAACGCCTGACCTAACCATTTCATTGGCCATCCTGTTTACGCTTTCCTCCTCGCTAGAAGTCCATTCAATCAGTCCGAAGCCACCAAGGCTCATGCTAGCTGCTCTGATATTGAAGTCGTGCCTCTTGTCGACGGTCCATTCCATGCCTGCCATTACAGTTGCAAAGGACCCAGATCCTCCTTCATCTAGAACCTTGACGCCAACTAACTGAGCCTTTGGTGCGACTCCCACGTACTCGTATGTGGGAGCTCCTGTTCCGGCGGTTATCCCAGCACAATGGGACCCGTGCCCCTGATCATCGTAGGCCTTCACCTCTGTGCCGTTTGTCTTGTCTGGATTATTCACTGCGTCATAGAAGGCGATAACTTTGGAGTCGTTTGTCGAATTATCATCATCCATATCATCGAGCCCCACATGTTCTGAGTCTATTCCAGTATCAATTATTGAGACTACGCTCCCCTTGCCCGTGTAACCTGTTTCCTCCCAAATCATCGGTATCCCGTGGACATCATTCACGTCATTCATTTGGATTGTTAGAATGCCGTCTAATTCGATTAGTACGACTCCGGGCAACTCTGACATTTCCACAATATCGTCTACGGCGACCCTACCAGCAATACTATCGATCAGATGGTAACGAAACTGGGTTCTGAAGTCCACCTCGCGCTCTAACATCTCCTGGTCCTCTGCGGTGGGCTGGTGATCAAAGTCTACAATGACGCTAATGGTGTCATTTACATCTACCCAATCGTGGAGGTCGCTCTCAATTGCAATCCAAATAGCATCATGTATCCCGTCCCGATCCAAATCCATCGATGTTGAATCCCACCAGTGAGAATCTTCTTCCGAGCCAGAGATGGCCACTGTGGAAGATGAGAGTGGCATGGAAACCAATAGTACGAGAATCGCAATTGAGACTTGTCTCATGATTCGTTCAAGAAGCAGTCTGACTTGAATCAAACGGTTCTAAGGACAATTTAGATGCATCATTTCTAAATTTTGGTGCAATAGGGACAATGTTCTCCGATGACGTAGTTTTCGGATTTCTGCTCATCCACTGACAGTGGTTCACGGCACTTGAAGCACATTTGAATATCAGTCTCTGTCAGATCCGAATCTACAGCTACACGTTGATCGAAGACAAAGCAATCCCCTTCCCAATGGGAGCCCCCGCATTCTTCAAAATAACCAAGGATTCCTCCTTCGAGTTGCTTAACGTCCTCGAATCCAGCATTCATCATCACTGCCGAGGCCTTCTCGCACCTTATCCCTCCAGTACAATACATAACTACGGTTTTTGACTTGTACTCCTCGGAGATAGATTCGATGGCGTTGGGAAACTCCCTGAATGTAGAAATGCCCAGTTCAAGAGATCCTTCGAATGATCCCACCCTAGTCTCGTAGTCATTCCTAGTATCCAAAACCAGGATATCTTGATCGTCGTCCAAAAGGCGCTTGAATTCTATTGGCGTGATATATGGGCCGGTAAATTGTGATGGTCTGATTTCAGGCATTCCTAGAGAGATTATCTCATTCTTCCTCTTGACAAGCATACGACGGAACGGCTGGTAATCTGTGCGACTGAATTTTATTGGAATCTCCGAGAATCTCTTGTCCGAATCCAGATATTGGATAAATTCACTAATCGATTCCTCGGATCCTGCTATGAAGAAGTTTATTCCGTTGGGACTCAAAAGAATAGTGCCCTTGAGGTCCAAGTCTGTGCATTTATTCATGAATGGCTCCCGTAATTCGTCTCGGTCATGAAGATCGACGAAACGATATCCGGCGATATTCAATATCTGGCTACTCACGATTCATTGCGAGGCGTTTCTGGGTAAGAAACTCTGCATCATCTTCGGTTGGTCCAAGGCATCAATAGGGACTTAGTGACATGAACTGCGACTCCAGGGTTTTCCCTAAGCCTACGCATCCCATACTCGTACCATTTCTCTCCGTATGGCAAGTAAATCCTCGTTCTATGTCCTTTCTTGGACAGATCCCTCCTGATATTCCCCCTAACTCCCAGAAGGAACTGGAATTCGTAACCCGGACCCTTTCCTTTCCCC
>Ga0066866_10000108_pt1 | contig 29159 bp, 27 predicted proteins | sample ETN01SmetaG_3_FD_66435 | JGI IMG/M metagenome (GOLD analysis project Ga0066866, IMG submission 66435) | Marine microbial and viral communities from oxygen minimum zone, Eastern Pacific Ocean - ETNP2014F12-01SV263 | ecosystem: Environmental > Aquatic > Marine > Oceanic ...
AACAGCGCTTGCAGCCGGCAAGGTAAATCTGGAGAAAAGTAATCAATCCGCATTCTTAAACAACTATACAAAGGGGCTGAAAGGTCAGTTTGCGGAGCGCGGTTATGGAGCGGATATTGAGGGTAATGAAGAGATCATTCGATCTTACACCGATAAATTGGAAGCAAAGAGTCAGGAAATAGCGGGCACCCTGAAGCGGGAGATCGATACCTTTATCACATACCTGCGCAGCCTGTCCACGAGTGGTTTACAGTCTTCAGCAGCTTCTTATGCTCAGTCCGCGGACGTACGCGTGACCTTAATCGACTCCAAAGGAGTTGTTCGGGCAGACTCAGATATGGACCTGCTCCGAGTGTCTCAGATGGATAACCACATCAATCGGCTGGAAGTGGCGCAATCCAATACGCTTCCTTATGGGACTGCATTTCGGTACAGCAATACACTGCAGCGGCGATTTGTTTATGTTACCCGCCGTCTTCCGAAGGTGCTGCAGGAGGTTCAATATGTGCGCCTGGCTCGATCCCTGCGGGCAGACTATTCCCAGGTGCATATGGCAGAGGATGAACTCCTGGATCTATATGTATCCCTCATTGAAAAGAGTTTTGGCCGTGCTGAAGTGAATTTCAGTGAAAAGCAGCGTAAGGATTTTAGCAACAGTTTTCAACTGGAGGCTAGAAAGCGCAACCGCAAGGTGCGTATGAATTCCAAATTGAAGCATTACCGCCTCTATATTGAGGAAATCAACCAAGGATTAGATGCGGTTCAACTTATGCTGAGTGTAGAGCAGGAAAATTTATTTGCTAAGGTGTATCGTGAAAATGTGGTCCGTGAGTTCAGTGCCAGCGAAAATGTGAATGTAGACGTGAATGAGGAATCTATTCGTACGTATCTGAAAAACCTGGCAGCGCAGGAAGAGCGACGTAAAAAAATGGCTCTTAAGGAAGGACCGATAGTCACCTATCATGATAATGGCCGGGTCAAGGAAAAAGGTGAATATATCGCCGGTCGTAAAGAGGGAGTGTGGCAGGTCTACAGCGAAAGAGGAAAACTGGTACAGACTGTTACCTATAAGAAGGGAAAAGTGGTTACCACCGCTGCTCCGGATCAGGTCAAGGATTTTGCGACCTATCACGACAACGGGCGCATTAAGGAACAGGGTATAACCAAAAACAGCAAAAGGGACGGTGAATGGAAGCTCTATGATAACCGGGGAGAATTAGAGATAATTACTGTATATGACCAGGGCAAAATCATTCGTCAAGACCGGCCGCAGCAAATAGAAAAAGTGGCTGAATATCATGATAACGGCCGTATAAAGGCACAAGGGTTCATTAAAGATGGACAGAAGGACGGTGTTTGGAAACTATACAGCAGCAGGGGCAAACTGGTCAAATCGGTTACCTACGCCAATGGGAAAATCATTCGGGATGAAGGCTCATCGAAAAAAGATACGTTGGAAAAATTGCGGGAAGGCGCTTATTTGACCTTCCACGACAATGGCCGCGTCAAGGAAAAAGGGAATTTTGAGAAAAACAAAAAAACCGGAGAGTGGCGGGAATACGATGATCGCGGGAATATTACAGCCATTACTATATACGAGAAGGGTCAGGTATTATTTACCCAAAATCCAAATATGGTCAAACCCTACACCTCCTACCACAATAATGGCCGGATAAAGGAGCAGGGCATGCTGAAGGGCACCGTAAGAAATGGTGAATGGCGCTTATACGGTAAACGCGGGAAACTGCTGCGCAAAACAAATTATTACCAGGGCAAAATTGTTGACCAGAACAGTACCAGGATCATTGATTCGTTTGTGACCTACCACAATAATGGTTTTGTGAAGGAAGAAGGTATCTTAAAAATGGGACAGCGTGACGGGATATGGATGATGTATGATGATGACGGTGATCATGTTGAAACAGTGACCTACAACAATGGGAAAGTCCTGAGCCGGGAAAAGGTATAACAAAACATCTCAATCAATGAAAAACCCTGCAGCAGCAGGGTTTTTCATTTACAACCCTATAATTTCCCTTGAGATTCATTTCTTTTTTTCACATAATTCGCTATGAGAATTGAGGGAAAATAATGAAAAACTATATCAAAGGCCTGATCACAGGGATGACAGTATCGTTTTGTGTGGTGGTATTCACCGGGGCTGGTGAAAAAAGCAGCACAAACGAACTGCTTGAAAAAATCCAGCAAGATATCAGCAATATTGAAAGTGATGTGTACCGCATGAGCGAAAAAGGTGTGGAATGCCTTGGCGCTGTCCGCTGCGGCGGCGGTTTTGTGGATCACATAGTGGAAGAAGTAAACTGCCAGTGAAGTCCAGTAGATACACTCTGCTGCTGGGCTTGGTATTCAGCCTGCCTGTTTGCGGATTATTGGAAGCTCAGTCGGTGTATATCTCGATTCAGCCATTTGACCATACCGGTATGGAAGAGGCAGCGGTGGAAGATATTATATACCTTCTTGAAACCCGATTCAGGGGGTCTGCTCTCGTTGCATTGGTACCCATGGAACAGCAGGCAGAATTCATGGAACAAGACCAGTACGAGCTCGACGGATCGATCCGCATCAAACCGATCCAGCTGAAAAACATGTTTGGCAGGTACAAGGTGATTCGCGGCCGCCTGGACGTGTTCGCTGAACATTATTCTCTTTCTGCAGAAATGGTCGATACGGATACGAAGGCCCTGGAAGCTTCTTTCCATTTTAAGGGTACGCTCCAAGAGGTTCGCACCGCAGGTGTAAATGGTATGGTCGTAGAATTTTCCAGCCGTCTGGCGAAACTGGGTCTTTGATCATTTTACCATTCATCCTGTTTCAGGATAGACATTATTACCCAGCACATGGTAATAATTTGAAAAAACTCGATAATAGACTTAAGTTACCAGTGCACTCTTAGCCAAAAGACCTACGTTCTTCCTGATGGAAGAGATAAGGCCTGCGGCCGGCACGGCTAAGCTGGAAACGGTTTTGCCGCTCCCGATTCCCTCTCCTCAGGGATGAATTGGAATGAGTATGAATAACCAAATTAAAACAAAAACCCCTTCCTTGTCCGCACAGGATATTTCCGCTCCCGCCCTGTTTGACCAATTTGGCCGTATCTTTGATTATCTCCGCATTGCGGTCAATGAAAAATGCAACCTGCGCTGTATCTACTGCATGCCGGAAAAAGGGGTGCCGTTTAAACCTATTAATGCACTGCTTACCACGGCGGAAATCACACGCCTGCTGGAGGTCGCGGCGCGCCTGGGTGTTAACAAAGTACGTTTTACCGGCGGGGAACCCTTGCTACGCAAGGATATTACAGAATTGGTTTATGCCGCAGCAGGTACACCAGGAATCCAATCTGTGCACCTGACCACAAATGGTCTCCTGCTGGAATCGATGGTACCGAAACTGCAGGAGGCAGGCCTGACCGGGGTCAATATCAGCCTGGATACCCTGAAACCTGATAGATTCAAACAGATAACGCGCCGGGAGGGGTTAGCCCAGGTAATGGCTGGACTGGATGCTGCCCTGGCGGCTGGGTTGCTATCTACGAAACTGAATGTGGTGGCCATGCGTAACTTCAATGTGGATGAACTGAGCCAATTCACGGAACTGACCAGGGACCGGAATATTGTGGTACGGTTTATTGAACTGATGCCTTTTGATTCTCAGCAGATCTGGAAGACGGGTAAATTCTACGGCGTGAATCAAATAATAGGGGATTTGCAGCGGGCATTTCCGCATTTGATTGCTGATAAGGGGTCACGGACGGAACACATTATTTACCGGGTACCGGGCTACCGGGGAAAAATCGCCGTGATTCCCGCCTATTCCCGCCATTTATGTGGTGCCTGCAACCGTATCCGTATTACCGCCGATGGTAAAATACTGAATTGTCTTTTTTCACATGAAGAAACCAATGTAATTGACCGGCTGCGTTCCGGTGCAGGCGATAATGAGATTGCTGAATTAATGAAAACTGCCATGCGGCAAAAACTGGAAAATGGGTGGGAAGCTCAAAAGTCAGGTGTGGAGCAAAGAGACAGCATGACCCAGATCGGGGGGTAAAATAATGGGGTATTGGATTGATGGATAAATGGAATGATAGATTAGCAATGCGCTGGATATTGCGAAAGTTGCAACTTCCGCTAAGTTAAAAATGATTTTCCAATGAGAGTCACTAATTCAGCAAAGAGAAAAAAATATGAATACTTTTTCACATTTAGATAAAAAAGGAAATGTCAGAATGGTGGATGTAACTGACAAAGTTTCTACCACTCGGGTTGCGAAAGCTAAAGGGCAAATTGCCATGCTTAATAAAACCATTTCAGCCATTCAGGATGATACCCTTCCAAAGGGAAATGTGCTTACCACAGCAAAAATTTCCGGTGTCCAGGCGGCAAAAAAAACAGCTGCTCTCATTCCCATGTGTCACCAATTGAATCTGACTTTTGTGGATATTGAATTTGATATTCAAACGGAAAATATTGTGATAAAGTCTACCGTGAAAACGAAGGAGGCCACGGGTGTAGAAATGGAAGCTTTGACAGCCGTTTCCGTGGCTGCCCTGACTATTTATGATATGTGCAAGGCCGTGGATAAAACCATGACCATAGGTGAGATCACGCTGGTGGATAAAAAAGGCGGCGCCTCCGGTCATGCTGTAGCTTACCGGCCGGCAGTGGGTATCATTACCATGAGTGATGGCGTCGCTGCAGGAAAACGGGAAGACAAATCCGGAAAAATATTATCTGACGGCTTTGCACAGGCGGGCTGTGCCATCGAAAAGCAGCTGGTATTGCCTGACGGCTCGGAAGAACTAAGGAAAACCATCAAATCTTGGATTGATTCCGGGGTGGAGCTGATCATCACTACCGGGGGAACCGGCCTGGGACCGCGTGACCTGACCATTCCCGTTTTGGAAACGATGTTTGACTCCCGTCTTCCAGGAATTGAACAGGCTCTCCACGCTTACGGCAGGGGTAAACTGGCGACAGCCAGTCTGTCGCGCCTGGCAGCAGGTGTAGTTGGTTCTGCCATAATAATCAGCCTCCCCGGCAGTCCCGGGGCTGTAAGGGACGGACTTAAAGTGCTGATTCCCACCATTTTTCATGCCTTCCACATGATGAAAGGCGAAGGGCATTGATACATTCATTTTCCATCTGGAACCTTGTATGATCACGGTAGAGAAAGCCAGAAATATCGTTGCCGAAAACCTGAAGGTGCTGAATATCCAGCAGATCAAACTGCAGGAATCTGCCGGACGGGTTCTGGCAGAAGATATCCCTGCGCTGTTTCCCATGCCGCGCTTTGATAATTCAGCCATGGATGGATTTGCGGTCAGAGCAGTCGACACCGCTGATGCGGAAAAGGACAATGCAGTAACACTGAAAATGATCGGCGGCGTATCAGCGGGTGATCCGGGAGACCTTGTCCTGAAACCAGGAGAATGCGCCCAGTGTATGACCGGTGCTCCAATTCCCCAGGGCGCAGATGCGGTGGTCATGGTAGAGGATACCAGCGGTTATGACAGCGGTGGAACAGTGCAAATTTACCTGGAAGCATATCCTGGAAAACATATCCGCAGAAAAGGAGAAGAAATTTCTGAGGGTGATGTACTAATACAGAAAAAAACCAGGATTACGCCGGCGGAAATGGGTACTCTAGCCACTTTTGGCTACAGACAGGTCCAGGTCTATCGTAACCCAAGGGTAGCCCTGATGGCAACTGGTGATGAATTGGTAAAACCAGGCCAGCGTCTGCAACCTGGACAAATATATAATTCCAATTTATTTGTCTTTGGTGACCTGGCCAAAAGAGTGGGGGCAGAGATCACCATGGAGGAGATCGTTGCCGATGATACCCAGGCCCTGCATGCATTTTTATCCCAGGCACTGACGGAATGTGATGTTGTTATTTCCTCAGGGGGAGTTTCCATGGGCCGCCACGATTATGTTCGGGAAATTTTTATGGAATTGGGAGTGAAAGAACATTTATGGCAAGTAGCCCAGAAACCGGGGAAACCCCTTTTCTTCGGCACCACTGCCGATACGCTGATTTTTGGCCTGCCCGGGAACCCGGTATCCAGTTTCATTGGTTTTATGGAATGGGTCTGGCCGGCCCTGGAAAAAATGATGGGTGTAACTGTGAGCGGGAAGATTCCCGCCATCCTGGAAGAGCCGTTTCCCAGAGAGCCGGTTAAAACCCGTTTTCTTTTTGGTCAGACCTGGTTGAAAGATGGGAAACTGGTTTGCAGACCATCCGTAAAAACCGGTTCCCACATGCTGTCATCTTCTCTGGATGCCAATTGTATTATCAGCTGTGGGCCCGGTGATGGACTTTTGGCGATAGGGGAACAGGTACAGGTACGGATGCTGCCCTGGAAGCCTATCCCATGATCATTACACCCCGGGAACTGGAGCAATGGGTCAATGATGGACAAACCTTCAGAACTGTAGATATACGTCCTGGGGACCAGCGCCAGGAATTTCCCCTGACTGGTGTAAAACCACTGGTCGCAGATACTGAATCAATCCCTGAACCCAATGGACAGCCCATGGTTCTGATCTGCCAGTTCGGGATTATTACAGAGGGCCTCATTATTGAAAAGGAACTGGATGAGACTTACAGCCTCCTAGGCGGTGCCCTGGCTTGGGAAGCACTGCAGTCTGAAAAACAGGACCTGAGCCGCTGGTCGCGGCAAACTGTCCTACCGGAAATTGGATTGGAAGGACAAAAAAAACTGTTGAAGGCCCAAGTATCAATTGTCGGCATGGGCGGACTGGGCTGCCCGGCGGCGCAGTCGCTGCTGGCTGCCGGTATTGGCAGATTAAAAATTATTGATGGCGATAAGGTGGAACTTTCTAACCTTCACCGCCAGCCGTTGTACGGGGCGGAAGATGTAGGCCGATCGAAAGTTCAGGTCGCCAAGGCGAAATTGAAAAAATTGAACGAATCAGCAGTTATTGAAACAATGGATACGTTTTTCAATGCAGACAACGGATTGGATTTCATCCACGATGCCCATGTTGTTATCGATGCGACAGACAATATTCAAACGCGGTTTTTGATTGACCGGTTTTCAAAGGAAACGGGTGTGCCTATGGTGTATGGCGGTTTGTTCCGTTACGAAGGCCAGGTGGCGGTTTTGAATGTGAATGGGAGTGCGGGATATAGTGAATTATTTCCCGAACCGCCATCCGGAAGTGAAACATGTGCTGATGCTGGTGTATTAGGTATGCTTCCCGGGGTCATTGGGAATATACAGGCACTTGAAACAGTGAAACTCATTGTAGGTATAAAACCAAATCTGACAGGAAAACTACTGGTGTATGACGGCATGAACCATTCAACCCAAACGATCGAATTATGATAAAGGTAAAAATAAAGTGTTATTCCCAGGTGAAATATGCCTTGGGCAAGGATGAAATAAGCTTGGAATTGGAGCCGGAGACCACTACAGCAGAATTGGAAGAACTGGTTCGCGAACAGGCCCGGGGACAACTAAAGGGCATCAGCCTGCGTACGGCGGTGAACCGCGTTTATGTGCCGGAGCCAGTGGTGGTCCAGGATGGTGACGAAATAGCCTTTATTCCTCCAGTACAGGGCGGATAAATGATTATTACGGAGATCGTACCGGGCCATATTGTCCCTTTTCCTACAGATGATTCCCGCCGGGATGAGGGTGCTGAACTGGTCTTTAATGGCCGGGTACGCAGCACAGAACACGGGAAACTGATCCTTGCTTTGGAATATGAGCATTACAGCGGTATGGCGGAAAAAGAATTAAATGACTTGGCCCGGGAAACTGCAGAAAAATTTCCCATAAGGGATCTGTTTTGCCGACACCGTATAGGCCGGATCAATATTGGTGAAACCAGCCTCCACGTAGCCATCTGGTCGCGGCATCGCAAGGAAGGTATGGTGGCCATGGCCCACTTTATCGCAGAACTCAAGAAACGGGTGCCCATCTGGAAATGGGCCATTTTGGCCAGCGGCGAAAAAGTCCCCAGTGAATGTGTACACCAGGATTAACTGATCAAATTTCCCTTTCCCAGCAGTGATAACCTAATTTTGACTTGTTAATAAGAAACGTAAGTTTTATCTTAAACCGCCCTTATTTTTGAGGTCACGCCAAATTCCACGTACCAGGTTCATGCGGATAAAGATAGGACACTTGTTTGGCAATACGCCTGGAAAAAGAATATCATTTAGACCTGGAACAGAGAGAAGTCTGGGGTGCCATTCAGGACCCTGAAATACTCTCAGAAATCCTACCCAACTGTAAATCCCTGGAGCCCAAAGGTGACAATCAATTCACCGCCAACATAGACGTAAAGATCGGACCGATTTCCAGCAAATTTCAATCCACTCTGGAAATGTTTGATCTAAAGGAACCGGATGGGTACAAGTTCCGGGTACAAGGAAATGGTAAAAAGGGTTCCATGAATGGCCAAGGGGAGATAAAGCTTTTTCCTAACGGCAGCGGTACAGGTTTTACATTCATCGCTGAAGGAAATATTACCGGTATCCTTGCCCGGGTTGGCCAGCGCCTGATCGAAGCAACAGGGAAAAAATTAATGGACCAGGGATTTGAAAATTTTAAAAACAAGGTGATGGGCAGTGTTGCTGCCTAGCATGGAAATATATAATGAATAATATAATTAATTAGAGGAGATAAGTATGACTCATACAATATCCATGACGGTGAATGGAAATAACTGTACTGGTGAGGTGGAATCACGGACCTTACTGGTGGATTTCTTACGCGACCATCTAGATTTAACAGGTACGAATATTGGCTGTGATACTAGCCAGTGCGGTGCTTGTACAATTATGATGGATGGCAGTGTTGTAAAATCATGCACGGCACTGGCCGTTCAGGCTGACGGTAGTGAGATCACCACCATAGAAGGGTTGGCAACCAATGGTGAATTGCATCCTCTGCAGCAGGCATTCTGGGATGAACACGGGCTGCAGTGCGGCTATTGTACACCGGGTATGATTATGTCTGGTGTTGGTCTACTGGGTGATAATCCGAATCCATCTGAGTCGGAGATCCGACATTGCCTGGAAGGCAATATGTGCCGCTGTACCGGTTACCAGAATATTGTAAAAGCGGTTCAAACCGCGTCACAGTCCATGGAAGGGGGCGCATAATGGGTAAACATATAGGCAAAAGCGTAAAAAGGGTAGAAGACCCACGGTTCCTTCAGGGACAGGGAAAGTATGTAGCGAACATTAAACTCCCGGACATGGCTCATGTAGCAGTTCTGAGGAGCCCCCATGCCCATGCTAAGATCAACAGCATAAACACAGCTGCTGCGAAAGCTTTGGACGGTGTAATTGATGTATTTGTTGGACAGGACCTAATTGATGGTGGTGTTGGCAAAATGCCCGTTATCTGGCAGGTGCCTGATAACAAGATTCCCGACCGCTGGCCGTTAACCCCGGATAAAGTGCGTCACGTTGGGGACAGTGTTGCCGCCGTGGTTGCTGAAGATCCCTACATTGCTAGGGATGCATTGGACCTTATCGAAGTCGATTATGAGGCCCTGGAAGCCACCACAGGTGCCAAGGCTACCACGGAAGATGGGAAACCTCTCGTTCATGATGAAATTGAAAATAATATCAGTTTCAAATGGGGTTTAGGAGACAGGGAAGCCTGTGACAAAGCCTTTGAAGAAGCAGATCATGTGGTAAAACTGGACCTGATCAACCAGCGCCTGATTGCTAATGCCATGGAACCAAGAGCTTGTGCTGCCCAATGGATCGCTGCGACAGAGAACATGACAGTCTGGACCACCAGTCAGAATCCGCACATTATCCGTTTTGGATTAAGTGCTGTTACCTTGCCCATGCTTGATGAGCATAAACTGCGGGTCATTTCTCCGGATGTAGGCGGCGGGTTTGGGAGCAAAATCTTCCATTACCCGGAAGAGGTGATTGTTCCCTGGATCGCAAAAAAGATCAACAGACCCTGCAAATGGGTGGCAACCAGAAGTGAATCCTTTATGACCGACTCTCAGGGACGCGATCATGTGCAAAATTGCAAGTTAGCATTAAAAAGTGACGGTACCATTACTGGACTCTATGTGGAACTCCATGCGGATATGGGTGCCTACTTATCAAGTATTGCACCATTGATTCCAACAGTCATCTGCATTACTCTTTTTTCCGGGTTATATAAATATCCAGGAATATGGGGTGAGACCACGGGAACCCTGACCAATACGGTTCCGGTAGACGCCTACCGCGGTGCAGGCAGGCCGGAAGCATCTTATCTGCTGGAACGAATCATAGATGTAGCTGCCAAGGAACTGGGTATGGATCCCATAGAAATACGAAGGAAGAATTTTATTGGAAAAGATGAATTCCCCTATCAAACACCGGTGGCATTTTTGTACGACAGCGGCGATTATCACGCCATGTTCGATAAACTGGAAGAGAATGCAGATTACCAGGGTATGCGCTCTGCCCAGGCCAGTGCAAAAGAAGAGGGACGGCTTGTGGGTATTGGTGTAAGCGGTAGCGTAGAAGCAAGCGGATATGGTCCAGCCGCTACCGTAGGAGCGTTGGGTTTTTACGGTGGTATGTGGGAGCACGGAGGAATTCGGGTTCATCCAACTGGTAAGGTTACTGCTTTTACGGGCTCTCATTCACATGGCCAGGGTCATGAGACGACCATGGCTCAGATCGTAGCTGACAAGTTAGGTATTGAAGTTGCTGATGTTGATGTAGTGCATGGTGACACTGACCTGGTGACCCAGGGTATGGGTACCTACGGTAGCCGCAGTGCTGCGGTTGGCGGAGAAGCACTGTCCAATGCTGCTAAGACGATACGTAAAAAGCTGGTTACACTGGCTGCTCACCTGATGGAAGTATCTGAAGATGATCTGGTATATGATGATGAAAATGGCAGTGTCCAGGTAAAAGGCGTACCCGATAAGTCTAAGGCTTTTGGAGAACTGGCTTTTGCAGCTTACAGCGGCCATAGCCTGCCGGAAGGAATGGATCCCGGTTTAGAAACATCAGCCTATTATAATCCTGGCAATTTCACATTTCCATCATCAGCTCACCTGGTGCAGGTAGAAGTGGATAAGGATACTGGTGAAATTGAGATTCAGAAATTCGTTGCCGTGGAAGATTGCGGCAATGTAATAAACCCCATGGTGGTAGAAGGCCAGATCTTGGGTGGAATTGCTCAGGGTGTGGGACAGGCTCTTTATGAACATGGAGTATACGATGATGATGGTCAACTGGTTAGCGGCTCTATGCTGGATTATACCATGCCCAGAGCTGACAATTTTCCTATGATTGAATCTGACCGTATAGAAACTCCATCTCCCAGTAATACTCTGGGGGTTAAAGGTGTAGGGGAAATGGGTAGTATAACATCACCGCCAGCAGTGGTAAATGCTGTTGTGGATGCCTTATCCGATTATGGTGTGAAGCATATAGATATGCCCCTCACTTCGGAAAAAATCTGGAACATCTTGCAAACGAACGGAGGTTAAGTCATGCAGCCAGCAAAATTTAATTATCATAGAGCCAATACCATTGACGAAGCTGAATCATTGTGTAAAGAAAATACCGATGCCAGTTTTATCGCAGGTGGACACAGTCTGATCCCAGCAATGAAACTGCGGTTGGCTGAACCTGGAACCTTGGTGGATATTGGAAGAATAGGTGACTTGAAAGGAATCAGCAGGGAAGGTGATACGATTCATATTGGTGCCTTAACTACGCATGCTGAAGTGGAAAGTTCAGATGTAGTAAAGGATGCCTGCGCCGCATTGGCAGAAGCAGCAGGAATGATTGGTGATCCCCAGGTTCGGAACCGCGGCACCATCGGCGGGAATGTGGCTCATGCGGATCCAGCTTCAGATTACCCGGGTATATTAATGGCACTCAAAGCAACCGTGGTCACAAGCAGTAGATCCATCGTGGTAGATGACTTTTTTACCGGATTGTTCGAAACGGCATTAAACGATGGGGAAGTAATCACAGAAATACAGGTTCCTGTATTGGGTGATGGAAGTGGTTCCGGTTATGCCAAGTTCTTTAACCCCGCATCACGCTATGCTGTGGTGGGAGTTGGAGCCGTTGTTTCTTTGGATAACGGGTCCTGTTCTTCCTGCAGTATTGGCGTTACTGGTGCGGCTGATCATGCATTTCGTGCAAAAGAAGCAGAAGATATCTTGGTTGGCTCTAACCTAGGCCCTGATGCTATTGATTCTGCTGCTGCTAAAATAAGTGATGGACAAGAAATGATGAGTGATCTTGTCGCATCTGCAAATTATCGCGCACATTTATGTGGTGTAATAGCAAAAAAAGCACTGAATCAAGCTATGTCCTAAAACGACGGAATTGTTAGTAAATCAATTTGTATTCATTTAATTAGAAGGAGAAAAGTATGATTGAACCTACAACTGATAAGATGTTATGGATGTATGAGCAAATGCTTATTATCAGAGAATTTGAAGAAACAATGGTCAATATATATCTTGAGGGTAAACTACCTCCTGAAATCCAGGAAGGTCTTGCTTTTGATATTGGCAGTGGTCCTGTGCCAGGGGAAATGCATCTAGCAGCTGGGCAAGAACCGGTGGCTGTCGGAACTTGTGCTCATCTAAAAAAAGATGATACAATTACAGGTACCCATAGACCGCATCATTTCGCAATAGCGAAAGGAGTATCTATAAATGCACTCGCTGCTGAAATTTTTGGAAAAGTGACTGGTCTCGGAAGAGGTAAAGGAGGCCATATGCACCTGTTTGATGTCGAAAATAAATTTGGTTGTAGTGGTATTATTGGTGCAGGTATGCCCCAAGCTTGTGGTGCAGCTCTAGCTGCAAAGAAAAAAGGAAAAGATTGGGTTACCGTTACTTTCTTTGGTGAAGGTGCAGCCAACCAGGGATCTTTCCATGAATCATTAAATCTCGCAGCTCTATGGAATCTACCTGTGATTTTTATTTGCGAAGATAATAGTTATGCAATTTCTGTTACTAAGGATGAATCTACTGCAATAGCAAACAATGCTGATCGAGCAGCAGGGTATGGCATGCCTGGAGTAAGCGTGGATAATAATGATGCTCTAGAAGTATTCTCTGTTGTAGGCGAAGCAGTTTCCCGTGCCCGCGCCGGAGAAGGACCATCATTGATAGAATGCAAAACCGATCGATATCTTGGGCATTTCCAAGGTGATGCAGAAGCATACCGTCCGGAAGGTGAAGTAGAAAAACTTAGGGAAAATGATCCTATAGATCTTTTAAGAGATCATTTAGTAGCTAGTGATGCAATGTCAGATGATAATGAAAAAGAAATTAAAGATCGTGCTTCTGCAACTGTAAAAGCTGCATATGAATTTGCTCGGGCAAGTGATTATCCAGATACATCAGAAGTTGCTCAGCACGTTTTTGTATAATTATAGAGACTAGGAGAAAATTATGGGAAATGAAAATAATCGAGAATTAACTATGGCAGCAGCAATTTCAGAAGGTATGGCACAAGAGATGGAAAGAGATGAAAATGTTTTTGTTATGGGAGAAGATGTGGCTAAATATGGTGGTATTTTTGGTGCTACAGGTGGATTATTAGATAGATTTGGTGCTGACCGTGTAATGGATACACCTATTTCAGAAACTGCTTTTATTGGTGCTGCAACTGGTGCTGCCGCTGAAGGTATGCGTCCTGTAGTAGAATTGATGTTTGTGGATTTCTTCGGCGTGTGCATGGATCAAATCTATAATCATATGGCAAAAAATATCTATATGTCAGGAGGTAATGTTAAGTTGCCTGTTGTGCTTACTACTGCTATCGGAGGTGGATATAATGATGCTGCACAGCATTCCCAATGCTTATATGGTCTTTTTGCACATGTACCTGGGTTGAAAATTGTAGTACCATCAAATGCATATGATGCAAAGGGAATGATGATTGAAGCAATTAGAGATGATAATCCAGTAATGTATTTTTTTCACAAAGGAATTATGGGGCTACTTTGGATGGCTTATTTTACAGGAAGTACTACCCATGTTCCCGAAGAATCATATACTGTTCCATTTGGTAAAGCCAAAGTAGTGCGTGAAGGTAATGATATAACGCTGGTGACCCTAAGTCAAATGGTACATAAGAGTATGCAAGCTGCAGAAACACTTGAATCTGATGGGATTAGTGTAGAGGTAATTGATCTTAGAACGCTTGTCCCATTGGATAAAGATACAATTCTAAATTCAGTTGCTAAAACAAATAGACTTTGTGTTGCTGATGAGGATTATTTAAGCTTTGGATTATCTGGGGAGATTGTTGCAATCGTCGCAGAAAATCTTGATAGTATCGATCTTACATGTCCCGTAAAACGCTTAGCGGTTAAGGATATGCCGATACCATACAGTCCTCCTCTGGAAAATGCAGCTATCCCGCAATCTTCTGATATTGAAAATACGATCAGAGGAATGATGGCTTAATTAATAACATCACCGGCTATTCTGTTTGGATGGCCGGTGAATTAATTTATATACTGAATTCGATAAAATTCCGAGGCTGTATGCATCGGCATTTAATATGTTTCTATAACAATTAAATAAAATTATAAAGTTTATGTTTGAGTTTAATATTTCGAAAGATGATTGGCCAGCTGATCCTGGGACAGAAGGACTTATTGCAGATTGGAAAGTTTCTGTAGGGGATTTTGTTAATAAAGAAGATATGCTTTTTGAAAGTGTGTTTGTAAAAACTAATATAGAAATACTATCCCCTGTATCAGGTATAATAAAAGAAATATGTATTAAAAAAAATGAGTTATTTAAAGAAGGTACTATTATAGCGATAATAGATGATAATACTGATGTATCCGATGATTTAACTAATGATAATAATGTTAAAACCCAAGATGATAAAGAACCTAATGAATCCTACCAAATAGAAACAGGTTTAACAGTTTTAGAAAAGAAATTATTAAGTGGAATTAGGAAAACAATCTCAAATAGAATGACTGCTAGTTGGCTTAATGCTCCCCAAGTAACTGAATTTATAAATGTTAATATGGATTCATTAGTTGCTCTTAGAAAGAGTAAGAATGATAAATCAGATAATAATATTAATATTGGCTATGAGGATTTTATAATTAAAGCCTTTGCTCTAAGTCTTAAAGGAAACAGAGATTTTAACGGTAGTATTATTAATGATGAAATTTTGATTTTTGGTGAAATAAATATTGGCTGTGCTATTGATACTCAGGATGGGTTAATGGTTCCTGTTATTAAAGGATCAAATCAAAAGTCGATTTATGAGATTTCAGAAATAAGACAAAAACTCACAAAAAAAGCAATTGCGGGTGAACTGTCTAATGAAGACATAAATCAAGGTACTGCATCAATATCTAATCTTGGCAGCACTGGTATTGATTCTTTTACCCCAATTCTTAATCCCCCACAGATATGTATCCTTGGTATTGGTGCAATTTCAAAGCAGGTTCAAGTAATAAACGATGATTTATCAATACACCAAATGGCTCGTCTTTGCTTAACATTCGATCATCGGGCGTTGGATGGATTTCCTGCAGCAAATTTTCTAAAGTCTATTAAAGAAAAATTAGAAGTTCCAGACCAATTACTTTAAACCGTTTCAATCGGCAGGAATAATAAAAATGTCTCAGAATCCAATTGGGATTATTGTTAATCCTAAATCTGGTAAAGATGTTAGAAGGATTGTATCACATGCATCGACTATAACTAATTTTGAAAAAGTAAATATACTTAAAAGGATTTTATTAGGTATAATTGCTACGGGTGCTAAATGGGTTGTATATATGCCTGATTCAAAAGATTTAGTTGGAAATGCTTTTCGACTTATTGACAAAAAAGACGGTTTAAATGTCAGCCCACTGAATATCCCTATTGTTGGAAATGAAAAAGATACTATTAGTGCCACTGAACAAATGGTTAAAATAGGAGTCGGTGTAATTATAACACTTGGAGGAGATGGTACAAACCGATTGGTAGCAAAGACAACAAACAATGTACCTATTGTTCCAATATCAACCGGTACGAATAATATATTCCCTAAATTTATAGAAGGAACAAAGGCAGGATTAGCAGCAGGTATTTCTCTTAATATAATTGAAAATGAGAAAGACAAAAATATGCTATGTTTGCAGGCAAAAATGATTCAAGTTGAATATAATGGTTCTTATGATAACGCCTTAATTGATTTTGCTATATCTAGTTCAATCCATTTAGGAAGTAGAGCATTGTGGAACCCTGAAAATCTCTGCCATTTATTTGTGACTCAAGCGACTACTGGAGCGATTGGTTTAACTGGCATTGTTGGATCTGTAATGCCGATAAGTGAGTATGATTCATTCGGTGCTTATGCGAAATTAGGTAATAAAAAATTTGTCAAGGCTATTCTAGCATCCGGAAGTGTAAATAAGGTAGGAATTGATTCCGTTGAAAAAATAGATATCGGAATTCAAAAGAAATTATACTTGAAACAAGGAAGTCTGTGGGCAGATGGTGAAAAGCTTACAATAATTAATGAAAGCGAGATTACTGTTTCAGTTATTAAGGAAGGTCCTAGGATTTTGAACCTTAAAACACTATTTAAATTAGCAGTTCGAAATGGGCTTTTATGTCCAGACTAATCAATATTCTCTTTTTACCAATTATTAAGATTATTAATGCCATGTTTTAATAATTATGATTAAGCTTTAAGTGATCTAGAAAAATTAGGGGTGCTAAATGGACCATATTTATAACGTTGCTAAGTTTTTACATGTTATTAGTTTCGCTTTTATGTCTATCCCTTTATTCAATTTGATTATCGTTAATGAAAGGGCGCTTATGGGGCCATCGCTTAATTATGCCACAGATCGTTATTTTGAAAATATCATTAAACGAGGAGCCATCCGTTGTTATGTATTTCAATGTACAGTGTTTCTATCAGGGATAGTAATTTTATTTCTCGGACCAGGCTTAAATGCCATTTGGTCCAACTGGATATTAACTGCCAAAACACTCATTTTGCTTTTGCTAATGAGTTTACTTTCCTATGTTCATTTTTCTATCCAGCCGAGGATTGAGAGCCTGCTGGGGTCTTTATCACCTACTGAACCGGCCTCTGAAGATTTGCCAGGAAAACTTGCCCCATTTCGAATTCTACGGAAAAAATTGGCTACAGTATGTCTATTCCTGGTAATTACAGCGATCATACTCGGCGTTCAAACATATTCTCGTTTCCATCCATTCGTTTCTATAGCCTTGGTTCTCCTTGCAGCTGGTTTTTCCCTGCGTGCCAATAAATCTCTGATTCGTTTTGGCTGGTTTTAAAATCCTGGTGCAGTGATTAATAACCATGGTATCAAAAGTGCATTTTCAACTTAGTCGTAAAACCGAAGTAATGTCTTTTGATAGGCTCAAAGTAAAATCATAATAGTTATTTGATGTCATATTTAAGTGATTTCCATGAGGCAATCAACAATCCAGAAAAGTATTGGCAAAAACAGGCTAAAAAAATACATTGGTTTACATTTCCTGAAACAATTCTTTCCAAAGACAAACAGGGTCATTATCATTGGTTTGAAGGAGGCAAATTAAACACGTGCTATTTGGCACTGGACCAACATGTACTTAACGGTCGCGGTGACCAACCTGCTCTCATTTATGATTCGCCGGTCACAAATAATAAAAGGTCTTTTACTTATAATGATTTGCTAGAAAAGGTATCCCTTTTTTCTGGTGTATTGGCTGATCTTGGTATTGAGAAAGGGGACCGTGTTGTTATTTATATGCCCATGGTGCCGGAGGCGGTAATTGCCATGCTGGCCAGTGCCCGATTGGGCGCCATTCATTCTGTCGTATTTGGCGGATTTGCTGCCAATGAGCTGGCCATCAGAATCGATGACGCTAAGCCAAAAGTAATTGTATCCTCCACCTGCGGAATTGAGTTCACCACTGTAATACCATATAAACCATTGTTAGATGCTGCCATAGCGACGGCTAAACATAAACCCGATCACACAATAATTCTGAAACGCCCCCAGGAAGACTGCACATTAATTGCGGGGCGGGATCATGATTGGAAAGATTGCATGAGCCAGGCAAGTCCGCACGATGTTATTCCTGTTGCAAGCACAGATCCGCTGTATATACTGTATACTTCTGGAACAACTGGTAAGCCGAAAGGAATCGTCCGTGACAATGGTGGCCACGCTGTTTCTCTGAATTTCAGTATGGAGGCCATTTACGATGTTTTTCCAGGAGATGTGTACTGGGCCGCTTCCGATGTAGGTTGGGTTGTGGGCCATTCTTATATTGTATATGCTCCCCTGATTCGAGGTTGTACCACAATCCTATTTGAAGGTAAACCAGTGAGAACGCCCGATCCTGGTGCATTCTGGCGTGTAATAGAAGAATATAATGTTAAAACGTTTTTTACAGCACCTACTGCATTTCGGGCGATAAAAAAAGAAGATCCTGATGGAAAGTTTATAGAACAATACAATTTATTGGGATTAGAATCTGTTTTTCTTGCCGGTGAACGTCTCGACCCTCCAACCTATGAATGGCTGGCCGGTCTTTTGGACTGTCCCGTGATTGATCATTGGTGGCAGACTGAAACAGGCTGGCCGATCTGCTCAAACATGCTGGGCACGGAATTGAAAGAAATCAAAATGGGGTCTGCCACCGTACCAGTACCAGGGTTTGACGTCCAGATTCTGAATAAAAATGGTCAAAAAGTTCGATCTGCAGAAACAGGAAGCATTGTGATTAAACTGCCGTTGCCGCCTGGATGTTTGCCTACCTTGTGGAACGACAATGAGCGCTATCAAACTTCCTATTTATCTACATTCCCCGGATATTACCTGACTGGTGACGGGGGTTATAAGGATAAGGATGGGTATGTATTTGTAATGGGTAGGACGGATGATGTAATTAATGTTGCAGGACACCGCTTGTCTACAGGTGAAATGGAAGAATTAATAGGCGGTCATGAAGCAGTGGCCGAATGTGCTGTTGTTGGCATAGCTGATGAACTTAAGGGCCAGGTCCCTGCTGGTTTTGTAGTACTCAAGGATGGCTATAGGCTGGGAAATGAAGACCTGGCACCTGAGCTGATCATGATTATTCGGAGCAATATCGGTGCCGTTGCTAATTTTAAGCAGGTAGCCATTGTGAAAAGATTACCTAAAACAAGGTCAGGAAAGATATTGAGAAAATCCATAAGAACTTTGGCAGACCGGGGACAGACGGCAATACCTTCCACAATTGATGATCCCAGCATCCTGGATGAGATAAAAGATGTTTTGCAGGATCAGCAGATTGGGATGGCCTTTATTAAATAGATGCTTGATAATATAATCTCAACTAATGTAGTATACCCCCCCCCTCCCAGAGAAGAGTATCGCCACATAAGAAGAGAAGGTTTTAAACCTTTGAATAGAGAGGAGTTCGTATGATACCAGGTTCTTTTAATTACCACGCACCTTCATCTTTGGATGAGGCTATAAAACTGCTGGAAGATCTTGGAGAAGATGCCAAGATCCTAGCCGGCGGACACAGTTTAATACCTATGATGAAACTTCGGTTGGCTGAGCCGGATCATTTGGTGGATATTAATGGCTTATCGGATCTTGATTATATCAGGGAGGATGTGGGTGTACTTTGTATTGGAGCCATGGCTCGAGAATCAGCCCTTGAAAAATCAGAACTGATTGCAGAAAAATACCCAATCCTGAAAGATACTTCTGAAGTAATTGCTGATCCATTGGTACGAAACCTGGCTACTGTAGGCGGGAATATTGCTCATGGAGATCCAGCTAACGATCATCCCGCCACCATGGTTGCACTGGATGCTGAAGTTGTGGTACGTGGTCCTGGAGGATTATTGGATAGCGGTGGAAGAACCATTGCCATTGATGATTTCTTTCGAGGACCGTTGATGACTGCGCTGGCTGAAAACGAAATATTAACTGAAATACGAGTGCCCTGTCCAAATGGGAAATCTGGTGCAGCATACAAGAAATTAGAGCGTAAAGTGGGCGATTATGCGATTGCAGGTGCGGCTGCTGTATTGAATTTTGATGGGGACACCTGCAGCAAGGCAGGAATCGCTCTAACCAATGTAGGACCAACACCAGTTCGTGCTTCTGAAGCACAGGATGCGCTGGTAGGTACTTCTGTATCACAGGATGATGCGGATAAAGCAGGTGAACTTGCAGCTGCAGCTTCCCAGCCTGTGGGTGACCATAGGGGTTCCGAAGAGTATAAGCGTGCAGTAGTAAAAGTGCTGACATCGCGAGCTATTATGAAGGCCAAAGAAAGAGCAGCAGGAGGGAATTAATATGGCTACACAATCAATTACATTAACAATTAATGGTGAATCCAGAACTGCTGAAGTGGAAGACAGACTACTCCTGGTTCACTTGATCCGTGATAATTGCGCATTAACAGGAACACATATCGGATGCGATACCACCCATTGTGGTGCCTGTACTGTTCTGCTGGATGGGACAGCGGTGAAATCCTGTACAGTTTTTGCAGTTCAAGCTAATGGAAGGGAAGTAACCACCATTGAAGGGATGGAAGGAGAAACACTTCACCCATTACAGGAAGGATTTATGGAAGAACATGGTTTGCAGTGCGGTTTCTGCACTCCAGGGATGATTATGTCATCGAAACATCTCTTGGATCATAATCCAAACCCTACTGAAGATGAGATCCGCTGGGGAATCTCCGGCAATCTATGTCGCTGTACCGGTTACCAGAATATTGTAAAAGCCGTACAGCACGCATCGAATAAGCTTCAAGAAACAACTGAAGAAGGAGGCGAATAATGTCAAAATGTAAAACATCTCCTGAAGTTGGAGGAATGGGACATTCAATTAAACGTAAAGAAGACCCAAGATTTATACGCGGCCAGGGAAACTATGTGGATGATGTTGTTAGGCCAGGTATGGTATTTATGGATATTGTTCGCAGCCCATATGCACATGCTAAAATTAAGAGTATTAATACAGAGAAAGCATTAGCACACCCCGGTGTTGCTGCGGTGATTACCGGTGAAACTTTGAAGGAATACAATCTTCATATGATGCCCACTTTAATGTCCGACACGCAGATGGTTTTACCAATCGATAAAGTTTGCTATCAGGCCCAGGAAGTGGCAGCTGTGGTTGCCACTGATCGCTACAGTGCTGCAGATGGAGTGGAATTGGTAGAAGTGGAATACGAGCCACTTCCTGTTGTGGTTGATCCACATAAGGCGACTGATCCAGATGCACCAATCATACGGGATGATAAAGAAGGCCAGGAAAATAATCATATTTTTCACTGGGAGGCAGGTGATAAGGGAGAGACAGAAGAAATTTTCAACAATGCAGATGTAACAGTAAAAGAAGATATTTATCTTCCTCGAATTCATGTTGCATCTATTGAAACATGTGGTTGTGTTTCAGAGTTTGATTCTGTAACGGGTAGACTCACGGTTTGGTTGACCACGCAGGCCCCGCATGCTATACGCACAGTGGTTGCATTGGTAGCCGGGCATGTAGGACTCCAAGAAGATAAGATCCGTATCATCTCGCCTGATATAGGCGGAGGTTTCGGTGGCAAGGTCCCAGTTTACCCAGGTTATGTAATCGCTATTGCGGCTTCCGTTGTTACAGGGCTACCAATTAAGTGGATAGAAGATCGACGTGAAAATCTGCAAGCAGATTCATTTGCCAGAGATTATCATATGACTTGTGAGATAGCTGCCGATAAGGATGGTACATTAAATGGTTTGAGAATCAAAACGCTGGCAGACCATGGTTATGCTGATGCTGCAGCAAATCCATCAAAGTTCCCTGCGGGTATGTTTTCAATTTGCACTGGTTCTTATGATTTCAAGAAAGCTTTTGTGGAAGTGGATGGTGTTTATACCAATAAACCGCCAGGTGGGATAGCATACCGTTGCTCGTTCCGGGTTACAGAAGCAGTCCATGCAATTGAACGTATGGTAGATGTTGTTGCGGATGAAATAGGTATGGATGCAGCTGAAATCAGAATGAATAATTTTATTCCAAAGGATGCTTTCCCATATCAATCACCCATGGGTTGGGAATATGACAGCGGTGATTATCATGGTGCATTAAAGCTAGCCATGGATAAGATTGGCTATGATGAACTTTTAAAGGAACAAGCTGAGAAACGTGAAAAAGGTGAACTTATGGGAATAGGTATTTCATCCTTTACTGAAGTCGTCGGGGCTGGCCCTTCCAAGGATTTTGATATTCTTGGAATTAAAATGTTTGATAGCTCTGAAATACGTATACATCCGACAGGAAAAGTGATCGCCCGTTTTGGTACAAAATCACAGGGACAGGGACATGAAACGACTTACGCTCAAATCATTGCAGAAGAATTAGGCATACCTCATTCTGATGTAACTGTTGAAGAAGGAGATACAGATACTGCACCTTATGGTTTAGGAACCTATGCCAGTAGATCAACGCCCACTGCAGGTGCTGCGGCAGCGGTGGCTTGCCGGAAAATCAAGGATAAATCTCAGAAGATAGCGGCTCATTTGTTAGAAGTAGCGGAAGAAGATCTGGAATGGGAAGTTGGGAAATTTTCAGTGAAAGGTGTACCGGATAAGTCAGTTACAATTCAAGAGGTCGCATTTGCTGCTTATACCAACCATCCGCAGGGATTAGAAGCAGGATTAGAAGCTACACATTATTATGATCCTCCTAATATGACTTATCCTTTTGGAAGCTATATTGCTGTTGTGGATATTGATCCTGATACTGGAGAAGTAAAGATACGCAGGTTTGTGGCTGTTGATGATTGTGGTAATATCATTAATCCTATGATAGTGGATGGTCAGATCCATGGCGGACTTGCTCAAGGTGTAGCACCTGCTCTTTTTGAAGAAATCAGCTATGATGATGAAGGAAATATAACAGGTGGAAGTTTTATGGAATATCTTGTCCCCACAGCTATGGAAGTACCTCACTTTGAAACAGATAAAACAATAACTCCTTCACCTCATCATCCATTGGGTGCTAAAGGAGTAGGAGAGTCACCAACCGTGGGAGCACCTCCGGCAATTGCAAATGCTGTAGTCGATGCTTTATCTCATCTTGGTGTAAGACATATAGATATTCCGATTACACCCGAAAAGGTGTGGCGTGCTATTAATAAACAGAATGCTGCCTGATACCTCTCGTATATAGCCAACCAAGTAGGAACAATAAATGAAAGTTAAGATTTCAAAAACCTTCTCTATCCGTGCGCCTGTGAGTGATGTATGGGGACTAATGACTGATGTGAAAAAAGTATCTTCTTGTATCCCTGGGGCTCAGTATGACCAAGATATGGGTGATAATAAACACTCCGTGATGATGGTTGTGAAGGTTGGTCCAATTAAATCGAGTTATCGTGGTGAAGTATCTATACGGTCCATGGATCAGGAAAATCATATTATTGAAATTGATGGGAAGGGCACAGATACCAAAGGTAAGGGAGGTGCTACGATGGAGTTAGTTGGCTCAATTACGGATAAGGGAGATGGAACATCTGAAGTTAAGGGTGATTCCACCATTACAATACAAGGATTGCTTGCACAATTTGGTTCCCGTATGATTGAAGACGTTTCTAACCAATTATTCTTAGAATTTACCGCATCACTCGCTAAAGTTTTGGAAGGTGATGGTAAGAGTTTAGATGGTGACAATAAAGTTGCAGATACATTGAGCGGAGTTGCCGTGGCATCGGCCGCTATTAAAGGTGTATCTGGGAGATTGATGGATAAGTTAAAATCAAAAAAAGAATAAGATCTACAATATGAAATTTAACTGGATCAGAAGAGCTGCAGAACTCGAGAGAGCAGGAACACCATTTGCCATCGCAACGGTAATTGATACTATAGCACCGACTTCGGCCAAACCAATGGCAAAGGCTATAATTACGTCAGATGGTAAAATGGAAGGATGGATTGGTGGTGGTTGTTCACAGAATACAGTTATAGAAGAAGGATTAAAATGTATTCGTGAAGGGATGGCTGCTGTTATCCGCCTTAGCCCAGAAAAAAGTACCAATGGTAATGTAACCTATAAGAAAGCAATATTTTTAACCTGTGAAAGTGGAGGTACACTTGAATTTCATATTGAACCGGTATTACCAATGACTAAATTAGTTATTTATGGCAATACACCTACAGTGTCAGCTCTTGCAAAAATGGGGCTGTTTCTTGAATTTGATGTAATTGTGCTCTCTCCTGATTTATCTGATCTTGACCTAGATCAGAAGGTTACTAAAATAACTGAATTCTCTAGCGTAGAAGGACCCTGTATGGCAGTGGTGGCAACTCAGGGGAATGGTGATCTGCGTGCATTGAAGGCAGCTATAGCTTCGAAACCGGAATTTTTATCTCTTATAGCCAGCAAAAAGAAAACCAAAAGCCTTTTAGAACGTTTGGAAAGACGAAGTATTCAGCCTGAACAGATTGAAAGGATCAAGTTTCCTGCAGGCTTAGATATCGGTGCGGTAACACCTGAAGAAATTGCTGTTTCAATCATGGCAGAATTAGTGCAAAAGAGAAGAGAAATCACCAGAAAAGATGAAATTATTATTGAAACTTTGCACCACGGATCGGGAAAAGAAAAGGATCCTATATGCGGTATGTTTGTGGATCCGGGCACGGCAGATTGTTTTTCCATTTTTGAAAATGTAACATATTATTTCTGTTGCGGAGGGTGCAAAGACAGATTTGAAGCTGAGCCCAGTTCCTACATCCAGATATAAATTATCTAAAGCCTAAAGGGCGTAGAGCAGTTAATTATAGTTACCTTTAAGAATATGAAACTGACTTCATTCAATGCGGTAGAAGACATTCAGACAACGCTGGATGATCATCATTATATTACCCATCGTTCTCTTGCAACATCCATATATTTGTCCTTGAAAATGGGTATGCCCATTTTCTTGGAAGGTGAACCAGGGGTAGGCAAAACAGAAGTGGCCAAGGTGTTATCTCGTATTCTGGACACAGAACTCATTCGTTTGCAATGCTATGAAGGGCTGGATGTACATAATGCCATCTATGAATGGAATTACTCCAAGCAAATCCTCCAAATTCGTTTGTTGGAAGCTGGTGGAGAGACAGATAATGAGAAAATGGCACAGGAAATATTTGGTCAGGAATTTTTGATCAAACGACCCCTTTATCAGGCCCTTGAATATAAGGGGGAGTCTCCTGCCATATTGCTCATTGATGAGTTAGACCGGGCTGATGAGGAATTTGAAGCCTATTTGTTGGAGATCCTCTCCGATTTTCAAATATCAATTCCAGAGGTTGGGACCATCAAGTCAGACAATCCACCGGTTGTAGTGATTACATCCAATCGTACCCGTGAAATTCATGATGCATTAAAAAGACGCTGTCTTTACCATTGGATTGATTATCCGACTGCGGAGCAGGAGTTTGAGATCATAAAAAGAAAAATTCCGACAGTGAATGCAATTCTAGGCAAGCAGGTAGTTGCTTTTGTTCAGGCCATACGTGAAAAAGATTTTTATAAGTTGCCAGGGATTGCAGAAACATTGGACTGGGCAAATGCTCTCATCAAGCTAGGTACTACAGAACTTTCTACTGAAGTCACTTCTGATACATTGGGAACTCTATTGAAATATCAAGATGATATTGAAAAAATGGACGGGGAAACCACTCATGGCCTAATACAGCGTGCTTTTGCAGAAGCAGAACTCATTTCAATGTAAACCATTGCCATTACAACCAACCGTAACATCTAGACTACACGATGCCATTACTGTATTTGGCCGGTTTCTTCGTCAGGCAGGATGCCCTGTAGGAACAGGTGAAATTATGAATGCTATTGAATCGAGTTCTCATATAGAACTCGCCAATCGGGAAGATTTTCGCCAAGCAATGAAAGCCAGTTTCATCACAGATTATAGATTACTGCCCCTGTTTGACCAGTTATTTGATCTTTACTGGCGTAATCCAGATCGGATCAAGAATGTCTCTCAAATTCTGCGGAAATTATATGATTCCAGATTAACTCAGACCGACTTAAAAAATATGAAGGAACGGGATCAGAAATTAATATATAAAAAGGTTGATGATTCTCAGGAAAGAGATGAGAACTCTGAAAAAGAACAGGAAGATGAGAAAACCTTTGATGTTTTTCTATATAGTCCTCAAGAGATATTGCGCTCTAAACGTTTTGATGAATATAGCAATGAAGAACTTGATCTTGCTCGAGAATTTATTGCTCGATGGGAATGGCGTTTGGGTGAGAAACGATTACGTCGTCTCGAACCTGGGAGAAAACCACTGCGTTTGAATATTAGGCAGACAATTCGCGAGAATATATTCCCTTCCCAAGATTTTATAGAATTACATTGGAAGCAGAAAAAAGTTAAGCCTCGCCCCTTGGTTATCATCACTGATATCAGTGGGTCAATGGAGACCTATACCAGAATCTTACTTCATTTTATGTATACACTAAATACGGCCCATAAGAATTTGGAAGCATTCACCTTCGGTACCCAGCTCAACCGTATCACTCATTATTTACGTAAAAAAGATGTAAATGATGCCTTGGAGCTGGTAAATAAAAGTGTGAAGGATTGGTCAGGCGGAACTAAGATTGGGGAGAACCTAGAAGCTTTCAATCGGAAATGGACCCGGCGAGTATTAAGTGGAGGTGCAGTAGTGCTTCTCATCAGCGATGGCTGGGATACAGGAAATATAGAATTACTTAGAAAACAAACAGACCGATTGCGTCGAAGTTGCCATCGCTTAATATGGTTGAATCCAAACCTTGGCTTTAAGGATTTTCAACCATTGACAAAAGGTGTTCAGGCAATATTGTCTAATGTGGATGATTTTCTGCCGATCCATAACCTTAACAGTCTACTGGATCTTGGTAATGTGCTTTCCCAGTTGGATAAGAGGAACAACTTGAAGGCAAGGGCATGAAAATTTCCGCTATTATACTTGCCGCGGGTGAATCAACCCGCATGGGAGGTAAAAATAAACTTCTGCTGCCGTACAATAACGGCTCGATTATTACCCATGTCTGCCGAACGGTACTGAATACCGGTTTAAGCCCCGTGATCGTAGTGACTGGTTTTGAGAATAGCCGGGTAGAAAAAGAACTGCCCAGTGAGATTAATGGTATTGTCTATAATAATGACTGGAAACGAGGTATGGCCAGTTCCATCTATATGGGTATATCTGCTCTTTCGGAAGATATTCAGGGCAGCATGATTGTGCTTGGAGACATGCCTCTTATTACAAAACTGACATTGGATCTGTTAATTTGTGAATTTAATCATCATCAAGGCGGTAAAATTGTATATCCTCTCTATGGGAACCGGCAGGGCAATCCAGTCATTTTCCCCAGGAAATATTTCCATGAGATTCTTACTGCCAATGGGGACCGTGGCTGTAAAAAAATACTGAAAAAATACCCTGGTGACGGAATTGGGGTATCTGTCGAATCAGACGAGGTCGTCCTTGATTGCGATACACAGGATGATTATTTTCTTATCAAAAGCGAAAAGCCTTAAAATGTCTAAACATAAGGATCTCATCCAGAAAATGAACAGCCTGGAAACGGCGGAAACTCCCTACGCACTCGCCACTGTTTTCAGTGTTACCGGGTCTTCTTCGGGGAAAGTAGGCGACAAGGCTTTGTTTGATGAAAAGGGACAACGTATCACCGGTTATATTGGCGGTGGGTGTATCGAAAATCGTGTTGCTGACACAGCAAAGGAAACGTTATTAGATGGTGTGCCCAGAACGGTGGAGATTGACCTGGACAGTGATGAGATAGGCATGGGCATTCCGTGTGGAGGATATATGTCAGTAATTGTAGAGCCGCAATTGGTCAATTCAACCCTGTTGATCCGGGGTATGGGCCGGCTGGTGGAAATTATATGCCAGATGGCCAGTCTGTTGAAATTCAAGGTTATTGTACAAACATCGGAACAGGAAAAGGATCGTTATCCTGGGGCGGATGAAGTCATCACCGAGCCCCTGGAATTGGAAGATATTGATTTTCCCGTGGATTATTTTATCCTGGCCACACACCACCGCAATGACGATCAAATGACCCTGGAAGCCTTGAAAAAGGGCATTCCCTATGTTGGGGTGGTAGCCAGTGCCAAGAAAACAGGAATTATTCTGGAATACCTGCATGAGAATGGTATTACAGATGAAGAACTGGAGCATTTTTATGCCCCTACAGGGCTGGAACTGCTGGCCAAGACCCCGGAAGAGATTGCACTCAGTATACTGTCTGAAATGGTCTTGCTGGCCAATGGGGGCACGGGCAAGCATAAGCGGGTGCTGCCCTCTGCCGGATCGGTGAAAGATAAGTCCTGAACCTTGGTCCCGTATTTCATCCATTTTCTCCAAGAGTAAGAATATCTCATCATGAACATGCCCATCTATCTGGATAATCAAGCAACAACGCCCCTGGATCCAGAGGTGCTTAAAGCCATGCTGCCGTATTTCCAGGAGAAATTCGGAAATGCTGCCAGTGTGCACCATGTCTATGGGCGGGAAGGAAAAGAGGCCATAGAAAAAGCTCGCAGGTTTCTGGCCGAAAGTATCCAGGCCCGGCCCAGGGAAATCATTTTTACCAGCGGTGCTACCGAGGCTATTAATCTTGCACTTAAAGGCGTTGCAGAAAAGTACCGGGATCGTGGCCGACACATCATTACCCAGGTGACTGAACATAAAGCTGTTTTGGATACCTGCGCTTACCTTGCTCATCGGGGTTGGATGGTTACATCATTGCCAGTGGATTCCCAGGGTTTAGTCAATCCACAATCTGTGGCGGAGGCCATAACCAAGGACACTGTCCTGGTTGCTATTATGCACGCTAACAACGAGATCGGGACTATCCAGCCGGTGCAGGAGATCGGCACCATTTGCCGTCGGGAAAATATATTTTTTATGGTGGATGCCTGCCAATCGTTTGGGAAACTGGATTTGAACATAAAAACAATGAATATTGATCTGCTGGCAGCCACAGCGCATAAGTTGTATGGCCCAAAAGGGATCGGACTCCTTTTTGCGAGCCAGAAAGATCCCAAGGTGGAACTGCAGATGCAAATGGAAGGTGGCGGGCATGAGCG
>Ga0066866_10000118_pt1 | contig 28137 bp, 30 predicted proteins | sample ETN01SmetaG_3_FD_66435 | JGI IMG/M metagenome (GOLD analysis project Ga0066866, IMG submission 66435) | Marine microbial and viral communities from oxygen minimum zone, Eastern Pacific Ocean - ETNP2014F12-01SV263 | ecosystem: Environmental > Aquatic > Marine > Oceanic ...
ATACTTCATCTTTGGAAGGGGGTGGGTTTATATTACCACCCACCAGCATGTTCCCCGATACGAAAACGTCCCCCGACATGCCGATCCAAGGTCGCTCAGAATTTCCACCATCACCCGACTCATAAAGACTTATGTAAGACCCAGTGTGGTTGGAAGCGCTTTTTATAAGGTTGAAATGTCCAGTCATTCCATATATTTCCATCCATCTTCTATCTTCTCCAAGAGCGCCGTCATACGAACCGCCTAGAGAATAAGTTTGGTCATAAGTTGGACGAATGTCGCTATAGACATTCTCAAAATCTACTTCGGCGGCAGCACCACCGCCTCCGCCACCACCAACTCTATCTATTGTAATATCTACTGCTTCGAGATCAGTAAATTTTAATGCGCTCCAACCCATTTGTTCGGGGTCTATATAGGAAACAGGGATTTTAATTGTTTGAGAAGTTCCAAGAGGCTGTTCATTTGTACAGTTATCGGTCCTTCCATCTGATTTTCCAGTTACTAAAAACTGATCGTACTTGCTAAGTTCAGCGTCTCTGGAGCTAGAGATTGTAATGCAACTACCCGTATTTGAAAGGTCAAGCGAATGCGTCCAATGTCTCGTCTCATTTCCAAATTTATCATACCGAGGGAGAACCAAGTGAGTAGGCTCCATCAAATAAGTACCAATATTAAACCACCCCAATACATAAGCGCCCCAAGGAGTCGAGCAATAGTCTTGGGTGAAATAAGAATCACTGCTACCAGCGGTAGAATCACCACTATAGTAATATTTAAAATGCCAACCATCGCCATGCATATCCTCTGTTGAGCCACCTCCTCCACCACCGCCGCCGCCAGCTGACCTATCCACTGTAATGTTAATTACTTCTCCAGAGCTAAATTCATCATTATATGATTCCCCATCCCCATAGTCTGGCCAAAATGTTACTGGCCTAACTGGAAAAACCATGTACTTCGAATAGTCTACTGGATCATCAGGGATATTTTCAGAACCTTCGGACTCGCCTCGTCCGTGACGAGTCGCTCCTGTTATTTCGTATGTGGCACTTTTCTCATTCGTTGAAAGCACTAAGCAATTACCACTATAATCAGGAGTTGTGCCTTTGCTTGGGTATAAAAATTGAGTTAATTTTGGAGCTTTATAAACTTGATTGTAATCAGTAGCAGATACTGCTATTCCAGTAACCCGATCAACAACACCACCACCCAAGTCTACCCCTTCCTCCCATAATTCTTTTAGCCACCCCGTAAAAGAGTCGGAAGGCCAGTTTGGGGTCAGGGTATCGAGGGAAATATAGGGATGATGCATCCCAGTTCCCGGCCAGAATTTATAAACAATACTTTGAGCCCCTTGAGCACCACTAGGCCCAGTTGCGCCTTTTAAATCAATAGGGCCAAGGACGGATGGCTTATCCGTTAAAAAATAAGAATCAGTTCCACCACCCGAAACCCCTGTAATACTTACTCCTGTAGCGCCAGAAGGACCTGTAGCTCCTGTGGCTCCGCTAGGTCCAGTTGGTCCCGTAGGCCCTGTAGGCCCTGTAGGACCTGTAGGACCTGTTGGGCCTGTAGCTCCTGTGGCTCCGCTAGGTCCAGTTGGTCCCGTAGGCCCTGTAGGCCCTGTTGGTCCCGTAACGCCACTAGGCCCTTCTGGACCTTGTAGCTCAAAACAGCCAATAGAAGACCCATCGCTGAAGAGAAAACTATAAAAAGCGGTATACCCTCCACACCCATCTTGAATTCCAGTTATATGAGCGCCGCTTGGTCCTGTTACTCCAGAAGGACCTGTAGCTCCAGAAGGACCTGTCGGACCTGTCGGACCTGTCGGACCTGTTACTCCAGAACCTGTTGGGCCTGTAACTCCTGTGGCTCCGCTAGGTCCTATAGGGCCTGTAATGCCTCTATCCCCTTGAGTTCCTTGAGGCCCCGCTGGTCCTTCTGCTGCTGGAGCAACTGAAAAATATAGATTTTCGTCGTTAGAAAATGTATCGCTATGATTTAAGTAAAAGACTTTTAACCTTGTATAGCCCATTTCGGATACGTTAGCTCCGTTAATTTTGAATACTATAAATTTAGTATAATCATCTTTAGAAAATATTTTTACCCTCGTCCCAATTACATCATCTAGAGTATCTAAATAAGTAGAAAGAGAATTTCCATACTGATCTAAAGTATCGATTCTTATGTCACTAATACTGGTATAAGTAGAATTATTAAAAGCTAACTTACCATCACCCGGATCAGTAAGTGTCGTGACGCTACTAAATTTGAACTCATAAGTATCTCCACCTGCTGTGCCTGTATATCCCGTCGCGCCAGTCGCTCCCGTCGCTCCCGTTAAACCTGTGGCCCCAGAAGGACCTGTAGGGCCTGTCGGGCCTGTTACTCCAGAACCTGTAGGACCTGTTGGACCTGTTACTCCTGTGGCCCCAGAAGGACCTGTGGGGCCTGTTACTCCAGAGCCCGTAGGTCCTGTGGCCCCTGTAATGCCTGTAGCTCCAGAAGGCCCTGTAGGCCCTGTAACTCCTGTGGCTCCGCTAGGTCCAGTTGGACCTGTAGCACCTGTAGCACCACTAGGCCCAGTTGGACCTGTAGCACCTGTAGCCCCTGTGGCTCCAGAAGGGCCTGTAGGACCTGTCTCCCCTATAGGCCCTGTAGCGCCAGAAGGACCGGGGCCTCCTCTACGCCCCTGAAAAACTACATCTATATTAGCTTTTTCGGGAGACTGAACAGTGGCGGAAGTAATAGAAGAAGTGACATCTACAGAAGTAGCCCCTCCAATCTCTAAACTGGATTTGGCATTCCCTGAGATTGTGACATCTACTTCAGGCATCGTATTACGACATTGAGGTTGTGACTTCAGGGATTATGTTTATATAACCTCTAGCCACTTTCTGAACATCCCAATCACCAGAGGCGGCTGGAACATTCAAATATTTCTCAATATCGTATACGCCTTGGACTATGGGTACACCAGAAGTAACATTTGGCCTTATATAAACATCGATGAAACCACTAGCCCCAAGAGTAGCATCTTCTGCATTGCCTGAAACTACTTCAGGGTAAAGGTTTAAGAGGACACTTCCAGTGCCGTATCTAAATTTCGCAACTCCGCGAGAAGAAAAACCACTTAAATTTATAGGATCTCCGTCGTCGTCCCTTACTCTAAACCTTAAATCAAGCGTGGAGCCTTGATTAATATCTATATTGAAAGTGGTCGCCATACTAGTAAGTATTACACGGCGAAAAACCTAGATATACACTATTTTTATTTGCCTTCTTCTAGAATTTTTCTCACATGGTCAGGTACATCGGCATTAGTAGTGGAATTAGTAGTGGAATTAGTGTCTGCTGGCATTCTATAATTATTAAAATGCCTCTGAAATTCATAGACTAAACGCTCCTCAAGGCGAATGCGATCCCCAGCTGGCACGAGGCCAAGGGAAGTAGCATGAGACTCAAGATCGGTCTTATTCATCTCATCTAGTTCTTTTTTATACTCTTCTTCGTTTGTAGTAGAGTATTTACTCGTTCCGTCGTCTCCCCAGATTTGATCTAATGTCGTGGGTTGGAAGTTCTCTTCCTTGCCGTGAGACTGATCCAAATCAGATATGTTAGCCTTTTTCGATGCTTTAGCAGTTTTTGATGCTTTAGCAGTTTTTTTCGATGGTTTCTTTTTATTCATAATTGTCACCAATCTTTAAATTATACCCTATAAAACTAAAAAACCCAAGGGGAAAAACCCCTTGGGCTTGAATTTCAGTTAATTATTATTAACCAAGAATAGTACCGCATACTGCGCGTCCATCGAGGCAGAGACGACCCTCTTCGAGAGAACCGTAGAATCCAGCCTTATCAGAACGAGAAGCATACCATTGATCATCAGGAACCGCAGTAAACTGCGATCCGGAGTCAGCGTCACGAGCAACGGGGCGAACAAACGCCTCACGGCCCAAGTCGATACCGACAAGGATCTGATGAGATGCAGTAGCAAAGTTGGAGATGCTATTGCTAGAACCATCCAAGTTAGTAGCGGCAGTGCCGACACTATCGAAGAAGGTTTCGAACAATGCATTGTAGCGTTGACTTTCGCCAAGCTCAACCAACTCATGGATAGCTACACCGTAGATGCTCTCCATGCCAGCGGCATTGAAGATCGACATACGTGCATCATCTGGCAAGTTCTGTGCGTTAGCAGCAGTTGCTCCAGAATCGCTACGAAGAGCGTTGTAAGCGAACTTACGAACCTGACCTTTAACTTCAGGAGAAACGAACAAGTCGGTTAATCCTTTGGCATTATAGTCAGCGGGTGTACCGCCAGCCCATGATACGTTAACTCTCCTCATGCGAGTCATCAGATCATTAAGATCTTGAAGAACGAACTCGGCAGAAGCGCCAGTGTTGACAGAAGTCAAGCAATGACGAAGAGCGCCAGAAGTACTGGCGGCAGAAGAGCGGCCATCTTTGGTAGCTGCTTCGGCAAGGGCCTTCATGACCACTGCCCAAGCGTTTCTTTCTTGTTTAATGAGAACCTCTTGAGCCATGCGCTCAACAGCTTTGCTTACTACGTCGAGACGAGCCTTACGAGCGTACTTCTTATGAAGATGAACGGCGCTATCTAAACGATAGGTCATTACCTTCAATTCTTGCACGGGAACGTGAGCGTCTGAGCTTGGCAAGCCGCCAGCCATGTTCTGAGACCATACACTAACGTGACCTTTGTCAGTGTTGTAATAAAGATCGAGTGGATAGCTCGGATTATCGTCCTGATCAAATTCAGAATCGGTGTACAAAGCAGCAGAAGTACCTGCTTCTTGCACAACCTTCTGAACGACAGGGCCGATAAAAGCAGCGAAGGCCTCGCTTGCTTCACGAGAGACGCCAAGGTCTCTAGAGCCAAGAGCTTTAATCAACTCCACCTGTTCTGGTGTATTTTTAAGCTTTAATTTCATAAGTAATCCTTTGTCTTATATTTTATAAAGGGTTTACAGTTCCAACTTGATAAGCGCATAGCCATCAGTGTCGCTCGCTCCAAGAACGTGACCGACTTTGTAGCCAGCACTGTCGCCGTTAGTCGTGATGATTGCTCCAGAGTCACCAGCATAAAGCTTAGTGCCCGGAACAACCGTACCGATGGAATCGCCCGAATAAAGAAGGATTCCCCGTGACAAGACAGGAGCGGATTGGCCGCTAATAGCGACTTCCATCTCAGCTGCTTTACGTGGGTTGAACTTCAGTAGCTCACCGTTCTCATCTACTTCGGCAATATCATGGAGAAGAACTCCAAGTGCTACATTACCAGAACTAGTCTGGCAAATCTTAGCGGTTGAGCCGTATCGTTGAGAAACAGTGCCGTTGTAAGAAGCACCGGGACTACCCAACATCTCTGTTGGCTCGTCGGTGTTCTTCCAACCATCGCCCTGAACCTTTACAAGAGTTCCTTTCGGAACTTTGTCGCCAGCAGTGAGGCCAATCGATCCGCTATACGCGTAAAGATTAACCACATCGTGCTCATCATATACTCTAAATGGTTTTAAGTTAATAGCCATAATTTACTCCTAAATTATTTTTTAATCCAATTTTCGACGCTAAAAGCGTCCTTGTATTTATCATAAGTAGTTGATTCCTCAGTCTCGGAAGAGACAGGGACTTCGGAAGCTTCAGCCTCAGAAGAATCGAGAGCTTCCTCAACCACCTTGTCGGCGGGTTTGGGCTCCGGTTCCTCAGAAGCTTTCTCTTCTGGTTCTACCGAAGCTTTAGCTACTTGAGCAGCTGCTTCGGCCTTCTCTAAACTTTCTCTATCTTTGGCGTTCAAAAGAACGCTCATTTTCTTAGAGTAAGCTTCGAAATCTTCGTCGTTCATATCCTTGATGTCGTGAGCAATAATCTCGCGATCTTCATCGGTGAGAACGTAAGCGTCGTCAAAGTTAGTCATGCGGGTAACAAAACGCTCTTCAGCCTCTTTTGCCGCAACTTCCTTTTTGATCCGTTCGAGATCAGCCTGAACAGCTTCAAAAGATTTCTTCGACTCTTCGGAATTATCCTTTAGAGCTTCGATTTCTTCTTGTGCGGCTTTCAAGTTATTCTCGACTTCTTGTTTTTGAGCGATGTACTCCTCGGAAGCCTTCTGCAACTCATCCTCTATAAAATCAGAGATCGATGATGCAGAAAGCTCCTGTAGATTCTCATCACTGATATCTTTTAAGCTTTCGATTTTCATAATAACCTTTTTATTCTTTACATTAATTTTCTCTGATTGTGAAATATTAATTGATGTTTTTTCTATTTTTTTATCCAAAACCTTATCTTCTGAAACACTCGCTTCTGAATCGGTTGCTGGAAGTTTCGGTGATACAATGACCCCTTTGACATCCGCAGCGGGAGTCTCCGTAAGTCCGATTCCAAGTGGGACAACTTGACCAATTACCTTTCGGTAAATGCTCTTGCCATCTTCGGTTTCGCCTGTACCACCAAAAGCCTTTAAATTCGCCTTTAAGGATTCAATTTCGCTTTTATCCGAGACGATAACTGAAGATTCTATATTCTTATCCCCACCTTCAGTCAAAACTAAATTATATTCACTAAAACCAAGCTCCCAACTTGCACTTATAGACATATAATTGTCGCTAGTTGGATCATTGGACTCTTCTATAACGTCGGCTAATTTATCATTTACCACCTTCCATATAATCCCACCAAGGGTAATATTAAATGGGTGATTGCCCTCTTCGAGCTTCTCTTCAGCTAATACCTCTTCAGTACCAAACTCACTAAAGCCAGCAGAGAGAATAACGCCGCACACTTTTTGCCTATTATGTTCGACATTAATAGGCTTGTTAATGAAAGACTTATAGATCTCTAAAGCCGTAGAAGTATCGATAACGTCACCGTTTCTGTTTGCTCTATTAGCCACGCAAGCGTTAAAAGCTACCGGGAGAAGGTCTATTTCTTTTTCTGTGTCGATACCCGGAATAAATTTTTCTATATCCAATTGGCTGGCTAAAGACAGATACTTGTCCTTGTCTTCTGAAACCATAGGCTTCAGAATCGAGCTAAAAGTCGTATGGTACTTATAATCCTTCTTCATTTTTAGTCCCTAAATCATTTCCGGGGGAAAAGTAATAATCCTCTGGTCTATATTGGAGAAACAAATCTGGCAAATCGAACTCAAATACTAACCCATAACCTTTACACTCAGAATCTGCAAAGTTTACGTCTTTTTCGCTTGGGGTACTAAATCCCTCACTGCATTCGGATTCCACGAAATTATTGATATTGGCTATGCACCAACTATTAATATCATAATTGCCCATCGGCAAGCTGCTAGATGCGGCAGAACAGAAAACTTTTTTAAATTTTGCGATAGGAACTCTTTTATTATGTTCCTTATTGAATTTTTTTTGTTTTTCCTCCAAGACACCAATGATTTTATTAGAATAATCTATCGCTCCGGATTGAGTCGTTATCTTAGAAGAAGCTGACTCATCCTTGGGGGACTCTGGTTCTTCTTCTACGGGTTTTTCCTCCGTTTCGGGGGCTTCCTGCTCTTTAGCAGGAGCGACTGGGGCTTCATCAACTTGATTATTCACCTTCTCCCAAAGGTTTTTATAATCTATGTTGCCCCGAATTTTTTTCATAATAATATCTAATTGTATATTACACTAGTTTTAAATAAAAACAATCAAATTTGAAAATAAAAACCCCCGCTAATAAGCGAGGGGTGAAGTCAGATTAGACATTTATAGATCTACTTCTTTTTGGAGGCTTCCGTTGCCTTAACTTCAGCCTTAACGAAGGGGACAGTTACGCTCGCTCCCTTTGTACTTGCGGAAGCCCCAACGTATCCATCATCGTTAGCTTTGGGTCCGACTGTCACGGTGCTTGCACAACCGACTCCAAAAAGGACTGCGGTTGCAACTACTAGTAGTGTTACTTTATTTTTCATTTGTTTATAAACAAGCCAACTGTTTGGGTTAACTTGCGGTTAAGGTAACAATGATTCAAAACTAAATCAAGGTAAAAAAACTTCTTTTTCTACTAGCAAAATAGTATCCACTTTTGTGCAGTCTCCAAAATGTTTTTCTATTGCCGAGGAGTTAGGGAAGGCTATCCAATGATACAGCAAACTCATTCTTTTGCTGACTAATGCTATTGCGACATCTCTTTCTGGGTTCAATTCATTTAAGGAGCTTACTTTTCTGGTTTTAAAACCGTATAATTTTAAAACGTGTTTGATGTCACTCTCGAAAGATATCTCTCTCGCTCTGTGATGGAATATAGAAAGGAAGGACCTGCATTTGTGACCCCTCTCTTGTATTATCCTACTGATTTCTTTTCTTTCCTCTTTTATTTTGAAGTGGGAAAGAACTTTTTTAAGAGCTGTTGGGCCGCAACTAGTTATATGCTCTGGGTCTTGCTTGTTGGCGATTAAATCAGCTACCCTTCTGCCCTCAAAAGCGGTATTGATAGTTCCACAACCGACAGCAATTAACATTATAAATATAAATAACTTCTTCAATAGCCCCCCCCTTAGTATTAATTACACTAAAGGGGAGTTAAGAAACTTATTTTTTTCTTGAGGCCGGTTTTTTCTTCGCTGCCTTCTTCGGGGCTTTCTTCGCTGCCTTCTTTGGGGCTTTCTTCGCTGCCTTCTTTGGGGCTTTCTTCGCTGCCTTCTTTGGGGCTTTCTTCTTTATGGCTATTTTCTTAACTGGCTTTTTCGCGAATGGATTTTTTTCCTTGGCTTGCTTTTTCATTTCTCTAATGAAGTCGTAAGTAATATATGCGATGATAAGGATCATTAACGCTAAAAAATAAAATAATATAAGTTCTCCAAAATTAATTTTCATATTCTCCTTTTCTATTTCTGATAGTCTTTTAGCTTCTAGTTTCCTTTTCTCTGCCTTGTCCTTTTCGGATTTCTCTTTTGGGTCTTCTTCTAAATCCGGCGCTGGGACTATTTCGAATAAGGGTATATTATCTTTTTCATCGCCTAAAGGCAAATCAGGAAGCAGGGGATCATCGAAATTAAATTTCGATAATTCTAAATTAGCTTTTTTTAATGCTAGGTCGAAATTATCTGTTCTAGGTTCGGCAGCGGGTAAGTCCGGAATAACGGGCCTACTCTTTGCAGGTAAAATTTCCGCCTTGAGATTGGGTAAAGACGTAGCTTGATCCCATGAAGCTGCCTCCTCCTTTTTCGGTATTACGTTACCATCTGGAATATTTTCTACCGATTCTACTATTGGCTTGTCTGGCGCTGGATTGCCCTTTGGGATAGATGAGCTTCCTTCGTTTATTTCTTTTATAGTCTTAGGTTTAATGATTTTCCCAGCGGAATCTTTTCCTATGCGTACTCCTCCAGTTTTGCAGCCGATGGCAAAAAACACTAAAACACAAATAGATAAAATACTATGCTTCAAGTCCACTCCTTTCATTTTCTTTAAGTTCCTCGTCCATTTGTTTAAAAAGATTTATCAACTTTTGAAAAGAATTATAGAGCTTGTTCCCTTCGTGTGTTAGGATCATATTCTCAATCATCAGTCCCTTATTTTGCTTCTTGAGTAATTCATTAGACTGATAAGTCAAAATATTTACAAAAATAGACATAAACAATAAAAGCCCCAAGCAATACTTGACCGCAAAATCATTTGTGCTTTTCTTGATATCTCTTTTCTCCATCAAGTAGATCCTTTCGCAGCTGCATTACCAAAATAAAAACCAACTATAGCGCTTAATGTTTGTCTTACTTCGGGGACCATTAGATAACCATCAAGCTCAACAAAATTGATTTCTTTTCCTCCTCCAAATAAACCGAAAAGCCAAGTTGGGTTCTCTGTCTCTACTTCGACGATTGTCGAATACCCCAATAAAGATAAAATAAAGGGAGCAGCGATGACCCCAAATAAGATAGAACAAACAATTAAACGTCGCACCCATTTCCCTACATCTATAGGCACTCTTTCAGCCGCTTTATCGGCGCTATCGTCTTGAGCTTTCTTAAGGGCTAATGCGTTCTTAAACATTTCATGACGCTCTTTAGCTCTTTCAGCCATATAGCGGAAAATAAAACCTACGATACTCCCACCGATCATCGTTATTAATTCCATCGATAACATTCCATATGAAATTACACTAAAAAAACCGCACAGTGGTGAAAACCGTGCGGCTTTTAGCAGGGGCAGAAAAGTTGTCTACTTATCTGATATGTCCTCTGATATGTCCCCCAATTTGGCCAATTCTTTAAGTTTTTCGTCGGGTCTAGCGATACCACCTATTGAGGTATAAACAATTAAATTCGGCTTATCTCCGACGTATATACCTCTATGAACCACGTTTCCGGGGCGCAACAATCTGCAAAGCTGGTCAAACGCTTGATCTAGGGCAGACTGAGGAATATTGTCTAATTGCTCTTTCCCACCCACGACTACAGCGCCAGCATGACTTCCAGAAGATAAATCTACGCCCCCGGACAAAAGACCACTCTTGAGATTATCCCTCAAGGCTCTAGAAATACTTACTGGATCTTTCCACTCTTTAACTGGGGATGCACCGAACACCATCAAACCAGAATCTAAAATAGTTTTGTAGTCATTAGCGTCAAAAGACGTAAACGAACTATCCCTTGCTGCGGTAAGATTAAATAGGTGGAACAATCCCGCCATGCTTGCGTTAGCGGTTTGCCAAAAATTAGACACGACAAGATTAGGGTAAACCTTACCGATTCTTTCATTATCGATAACTACCAAAGGAGATACTTTCCCTTCTTCGACCAAATCATAAACTTCATTTAGGGCTCTGTGAGCATTAGCGTTTACTTTCTTTCCCTCTGAGGCTTTCGGCAGGGCTAGAATTACCCCAACCTTATCAGTAGGGGCTTTAATCGTTTCTTGAAGCTCCTTAGCCGCATCAACCAAGCCAGCAACAGTGCCTGATCCGGTTCCACCGCCAGCGCCAGCGCATACAAATATCCTATCAAGAGTTTCCCCAAAGGAATACCTCATGAAATCTACAACGTCTTCTTTTTTGCCAGCGAAAACTTTTTTCGCGAAATCTGGATCTTTACCCGCCCCTCCATCTCCAATGCACAATTTGTGAGAGACTTTTTTAATGGTGTTTAGATCTTGCTGCGCGGTATTTAGAACTGCTACTTTTCTATAACCAAATTCATAAAAAGTTTCGGCTATTCTTGAGCCTCCTTGGCCAGCACCAATAAAGGCGAACTTAAAAGCAGTTTCTACTTCGTCCTTTACTTCTTTATCTACTAACCGATCTTCCTCTGGTTCAGGTATAGGAATATCGGGTATAGAAATATCAAATGAATCATTGGGATTCATATACTCGTTAACGCTTTGGCCCACTGGCTTGTCTTGATTTTCTTCACTCATAATTCTTTATTTAGGTTACACATTTAAAAGTTAAAACCAGAAAACACAGTCCCTGATTCAATTATTTTTCCACTGACGAATAGGCCTTTCCCCGAAACATCATCTGCGACATCGGTTGAGAAAGTCATACCTAACTTAGCCCTTTCATTAACTCGGTTGGCAAAATCTATACTATCTATCTTACAATTAATTAAGTCATATTGTAAAACTACAAGTGGGTCAGCTTCTCCAGAACATGCTACTTGCCTATTTCTAGATTTTATATTTATGTCGTATTTATAGTCATTATTAAATAAATTTCTCATTTCACCCGTCGTGGAATCGGCTACTAAAGCAGATATGGTAGCCCTAACAATCATCGGGTATTTTATTGGTCTATCGATTGGAATTTTGTATCCCATTCCAATGAATTCCCTTCTTTCAAAGTCGGTTTGGAACGTTACTTCTTGAAGGTTAAAAGTACCAAAATCATAACCAATATCTCTTATATCCGATTGGTCATTGCCATATCCCGTAGCTTTGATAGATACTAATAAATCGGAACACATCAACGGAGTGCTGGGATTCATATTATGTACAGCGTATCCTATTTTGCTCTTGCTTGAGGTCTCATCTAGCGTCTTGGGGATCTTGAAGATGTTATCGTTAACCCTAGTATAACCAGTAGGCTCTATAGCTGGAGACGCACCAGATCCACTTGTGTGGAAACTTACGTTATCGCTGAGATAGGAAATACTAGAAGTGACTAGACTGCCTACGGTTAAATTAGTGCTGTATGAACTTAAATAACAATCGCCAAAAGCTAATACAGATACGTCTCCCAATTTAGACTCATCCATATTAATTAAATCTTCCCCCTTCTTACCATTAATAAAAAACAAATTTCTTTTATCTCTATCTTTGTAAGGCCAATTAGATTGGGAATATGCCGAGGAAGTGCTTTCAGAAGCTAGACCCTCAAAGAAAAACACTTCTAAATTATTATCGAAGTAAGACAACTGATTTCCACCCGTGGGAAAATTCGGGTTAAGCCCGAGTCTAACTTCATTCCTTAAATCATAAACATTGTAATCAAAATTTATTTCCACGGTGGGGGGGTGAATTTGTATGCTATCTACTAACTCTCTTCTTCCTAACTCTGATACATCTACTCTGTTAGACTGTATAGAATATGAAAAACTTGTAAGCCCATTAATCTGTTTTAAAGCGCTCGCTTGAGAAGAGTCCCCCGTAAGAAAACCTTGAGCGTTTATAAAGTGGTATCCGCTTGATGGTGCTGGACCAGCAAATAACCCTTGCTCATTGGATTTTATAGTGAACTCAGGCATCTCTTTTTACCTCACTAGCATAAAGTATACTTGCAAGGTAAGAACTGATTTGATGCTCACACGCGATATCATGAATTTGATCTACCGCTTTCGCATTAGTATCCATTGGTGATTTTAGATACTTTCTGATCACGCCTACCTTAATCCATTGACCTGAAGATTCATTTGACATTATCAACTCTGCTATTTCACTGGCTACTTGGTCTTGTCTTTCGTCTAGTGCGTCTAGTTTATGCATTTTTTTGAGTTGGTCTTTGACCTTCTCTTCGAGCTTCGAGGCAAGAGTTAGATTTTCTTTGACTTTCTTTAAGCTATAATTAGCTTTTGATTGTTTTTCCCCAATTTTTCCCGGTTGCCTGTCTGGTTGGGGGGTGCTAATTTCGGGCGGTCTTCCATTTTTATCTTCGCCATTGCCTTCTTTGCTTGGGGGAGAATTTTTGCCGCCGATCAAAGGTTCGTAAAATCCTTGAGATTTTAGCTCCTTGAATCTCTTCTGAGACTCTAAAGAAGACTCCCTGTCTGGAAGCTTATTGTTCTGTAGGGCATCAAAGCCCTCCTCTGGAGTTAGAATTCCAAGCTCCATTAATCTGCTATAAATCCTTTGAGTGTTGAAGTTGTTCTTTAAGGGGATGTCTTCGAAAACGGGCGTAGGGTAGGACTTAAACCCTAGAGTTTTAGAAATTCTTTTCACCTCTGTCTTGAGGAACTTATTAACAAATGCTTCACGAGCTTGTTTGAGCCTAGCCATGAAGACTTCCACTTTCGTTTGTTGGTTAGCGAATTTTTCGCCGCCCACTAATACATTATTTAGCCCTTCGTTGATATCCCTATCAATTACTTCGTACTTTCTAGGGTGAAGAAGGTCTGCAATGTCAGGGATAATAAATTTAGCGTCAGTGGTGTAGTCTGAAATTAATACTCTACCTACGGACTCATTTGCGAAAAGTTTCTGCATCGCCTCTAAGTTCTTTTGGTTTACTCCGCCCTTCTCTGGCTCAGCGCCCATAGTAACCAATAGAATTGCCTGATGAGTAGTCCTTGTAATGGCAAGATCCATTTTTCTCATTTCTGCTTTGGCGTTTATGGATTCTAAGACGGGGAAACCCATAGGGACCGCCAAGGGCTCGTAATCTTGCTTCTTGTAGAAAACGGCAGATGTTTTTTCTGGATTGAGTTCTATTTGGACGTTGTTATTTTTTTTGTCTTTTACTTCTTTCCGCTTCTCCGAAGGCAAAGCGTTTAACACTTCTTCGTCTTCTGCTGTTTTAGGGTTCCTCAATCTTTCCAATTCGTAATCAGAAAGATTTTTGTAGAATTTAGTTTTAGCAAAGGATATATTTCCTCCTGCTTGTATATCAGCTGGATTTAGGATTATGTATCTAGAAGGCAAAACTATACTCCCGTCTTCCGCCAAAGAGCTTGAGAACCCCTTGTTAAGACCGAAGGATCTGGCAATTTTAATTACGTCTGCTTTTCTAATTCTATTATCAAACCTATGAATGAACACGTTCCCCGATCTGAAGTATTCGCGGAAAAATTTTTCCTGTAGATCCCAAATATCAAATTTTTCAAAAAGAGCAGAAAAGAAGTCTCTAGACTTTTTTGTACCTCCAGATAAGTAAATATCAGAGATGGAGAATTCGGTCATGAGATCAATTACGTTCCTAAATACCGCAAAATTGTAATAAGCCTTTTGACAAAGGATAACTACGTCCCTAACATTTATATTCCTAGTGCCTCCATAATCTCCACTTTGGCTGTACTTAAAGGGGGTGAGCCCTTCTTTAATGTTTCTAAACCTATCGGTTCTTTCTATGTAGGAGGCGGCATTTCTGCGAGTTCTAGTGGTTTTCTCTGCTCTAGAATAAGCGAGGGATTCCTCCATTCCCGCCATTAACGGTTCCGTTGGGGAATTTTCAGGTTTTTTGCGTGGACTTGCCATGATTTCTATTAGAATTACACCTTATTTTATAACAATCGGGGTAAAAGTTGTTGGAATCACTTCCTCTTTTAAGTTTTGCGAGTCATAATAACATTTTGTAGCCCAATTTGCCAGCATTAGAGTCGTGTAATTATCTTTCCTCGCTCGAAGAGAAGATGTACTTCTTTTCAAGTGTTGAGGCAAGTCAAAAGTTTGAGTCCCTTTTGCTGTAGATTTTACTTCAACTAGAGCGCATTGCTTTTTGGTTTGATGTATAAGAGAGTCTTGGGTCTCTATGAAATCTAACATATTATCCTCATTAACAAACTTTAAATCTATTTTGGAACCAGAATACCGATTAAAAGAGCTCACATTAGCTACGGTCTTAGACCCGAACCATATCCTTTTATGGTCTATGCTGCTTTGCAGGAACTCATTAGCTTTTCTAAGCCATTCACTTGTGAATATTTGTTTGAAGCAAATATAGCCAGCATCCTTATTGTGGGCTCTTTTGAGCTTTTTGATTTCTTTTTGATAGTCGCCGCCATCTTTATTACTATCGAAATCAATGAAGTTGATTTTTACATTGTCTCTCTTAAAATGCTCTGATTCGTTCGCCCCATCTATAAATTGATACCCAGCGTTATCAATGCATATTACTTCTATATTAAAATTCTTCATTATGTAATATAGGTATCTTATATGGTCTTTTAAGTCGCCTCCAGCAACAGCATAACTATGCACCAAAGTTCCAGACTTGGCTTCGTCATCTAGTTCTAGCATAGACATTGCAAAATAATCAGAGCTAGGACTATTGGAAAATGAAGGGTCAATCCCCAAAACGTATTTCTTGTCTTCGTCTCCTACTATTTTCGTAGTCGGGCTTTCGCCATCGGGTATGGTACACGAGTGCATTTTCTTTGCGCTGAAGTAAGAGTCGGAACCATCAGTAAACTGAGCGCAATACTCCCTTAAGAACGAAGAGTGGGAAGCCCCTCCATTTTGAGCTTCTTCAATGATGGTATGATCTATCATCTCTTTCGGAAGTGCCTCGTAACCTAATTGAGATATAAAATATCGAGCGTCTGTTTTGTCTTTAGATACGATTTTATCTGTCCATTCTTGATAGGTCTTATATAGATTCTCGAAAGTATAACTAGCAGACGATAGAGCTACCATCTTGGATGTATTCTCAAACACCATCCTATCCTCTTCTTTCATCTTTCCCTCTTCAATAAGCTTCTCCTCGATTTCCTTTACCTCTAGCCTCTCTTTCATGTTTTGAGGAGCAACCAAAAAGGGCATTAGCACATTGTTGATTATATCTTCAGGGATCAAAAGGTACTCATCTAGCACTAATATATTAGCACGAAAACCACGGATCTTTTCACCATTGAGCGGAATGGCTGTTATAGAGCCTTCGTTTATCTGCCATTCGAATTGATCGTTACGTTTCGATTTGGCCCCAAAAGCTTGAGCCAATAATTCAGCGCCTTTACTTTCCACGAGTTTCTCTAAGTTATTAAAAATAAAACGAGCAGTACGAAACGTAGGGCCAGCTATCAATATTTTAGTTCCCGGATTAAATATGCACTGAAGGAAACAAAACACTGAAGCAATGAACGTTTTACCGCAACCACGACCCCAAACGCACATAGAGAAATTCCTATTCATCATTCCTTTCAATGTGATTTCTTGGAATGGGGCTAGTTTTATCCCTGATATAAGCTCGGTGGTAATCCCTATGTTGCCTCTTAGGAATTTAGCCAAGCTAATCTTAGCTTGCTTGTCGGTTAGTTCACCTTTAAGATTTAAAAGCTCCTTATTTAAATCGGGTAAATTTTGTTGATATTTTTCTGGGGCGTACCACATTATAAAGATCCTAAATCGTAATATAGTTGGAGATCTATAGTCTTAGCTCCTCCTCCCGAAGTCAAAATTTTCTCGACTATCCTAGATGCTTCCTTTCTTCCCTCCACAAACAAAAACTGTATATGGTCGTTTGCCTGTATTAAAGATCTTACGTTGTGAAACACAAACTCGGGATTAATTCTTATTTTACTGTAGAGTTTATGGTTCGTTCCTTTACGCCTTATCTCATTAAAGTGCAGAGCATCATTAAATTTAGACTCTACTAGAATCACTAGGTATGCTTCAGCCTCCTTCGCTCTTTCGACTTCTTTTTTAAACCTTTCTAACCCACCGCTCATAGTGCCTATGAAATCTGTTAAAGATTTCCTTTCTACGTAGCAATTGCCTGAAGCCCCTCTGTCGCTAAAAGAATAGTCTCCGAAGTTTAGCTTTTTGACTTCTATGGGTCGATTAAACCTTAAAGATTTCTGCTCTCTTGTGTCTATGTATATCTTATATTTGGGATCTCCCCATTCTTCCCCTGAGATTAGTTCCCCCTGATTAAAATGTTTATTCTTTAATCCAAGCTTTGAGCATAGGCTCTGGTAGCTTTCAAATATCTCGTTATAGTATTGAACTGGGGGAAACATTAAAGATCTCAACTCTACTTGGCTAGGCGCATACTGAAGATCTTTCTCCACCATCCTTTCTTGAAGGATTTCTTCGCCAAATTCGCGAGCATCTTCTAAATTCTGCTCCTTCAACCACATTCTTAGGTTAGTCTTGGAGTTAAACCTAGAGGAAAAGTATTGAGCTTTATTTTTGAACTTTATAATTTTTCCGTCATGTAAATCATGTCGTGGGTAATATGATTGATAATATTCAACTACCCTCAACTTATGAGCTTTCAGATGACCATGAAGCTGCCTTTCAGAATCAAACGAAACACCACATACTTTACAAGTACTAGCCATTTAATATCTCATCCTCTGTTAAGCCCATTATTCTGGCTTTTATCTCGTCCATAGAAGCGAGGTTTTCCGTCTCTTCTAATAATGACTGCTTCCTTAAGTCGGCCAGCTTTATCATCTTTTCTCTATTCTCTTCTTCTTTCCACATTTGAACCAAATTAAGAATACTAGCGTTTTCTTTGATTTGCTTACTCAATCGATCACTTCTTTTTACTTTTAGATCATTTAAGAGTTTTTGCTGTCTGGTAACGCACTGATTATATTCTGTTCTGGCCGTATTATTAGCCTCGATTAGAGTCATGGGAATTCTATTGCCTTGTTCGACTTCTTGATCGATTTGCATCTGAATCATTTGAATCGTTTCTTGGATACTCGAGGAAATAATTATTTCGGTACATAAAACGATATATTGATCTACTTCTTCTTGGGTTAAGTCAGATTTGTCGTTGGTATAACGAACGAAGCTAGACTCGAATAACTCCCTATCTGTTTCTGCCTGATAGGTATTAATTTGATGGTTAAACCTATAAGTATTCATGTACCCGATTAAGGAAGATATTTCCTTTTTTTGAGTCGGAGTAATTTTATCTTTGTTTATTTGAGTAGCTACATATCTATTAATTTTAGATATCGTAGATAAGATAGTCTTTGGGGGTTTATATACGCCAGTAGCAACACCCTCATGTTCTGGTTGAGCGTATACTAATTGAGGATCTAAGGTTTTTATTTGCTCCAGAACTGTTCTAGCCTCTTGGCTCAGGGCTGTTAATCTATCGTTGTTGTATAAAGCCCTCGTTATCTCTAACGGCTTCATAGTAAGAACATTATTTTGTATGAATTCTTTTTGTTGGTCAGTTAACGTTTTTGTGCCCTTGGCTTTGTACTCGTGAGCCCCACGAGCTTTAAGCGATCTGGAGGCTAAAAATGCCTTTACAGCCTTCCCTTCCTTGCTTCTGCCGTCTGCACTCTCAAGGTTAGGAAAAGCCTCTCTAACAAGCTCTAGGAGCGAAGGAGGGTCTTCCTCGCGGCTATTCCAAAGCTCAATTACCTTGGTTTGCTGCTCTTCGGTTAGCTCTAAAGGTTTTGTACTCATTATAAATCTACCTCTCCACTACGTAAGATTTTTTTTACTTTTTCTAATATAGTTTTTTTAATATTCTTTAACTGCTTATAGCCCGGAGCCCTGTTTTTTTCTGCGCTCTTATACCCCATTAATTTTGACGCTTCGTCATCTGATTTGAATTGTATATACAAAAGATCGTAAAGTTTCCACTCGATAGGCTTAAGGACTTGTTTCATTTTGTTATGTAATTGTTCTGACTTGGCATCGAAATTCATAGTCTCTATAGACATTTGGAATACTTCTTGTTTATGATTCTCAAGAGACACTGGAAGTTTTGTATCGTGGGCTCTTTTTTTTGTTTTCTCCCAATTAGCATACAATGGGCAATCGTTAGATTGCTTTCCATATATCGAACACATGTCAAACCCCTCGGCAGCATCACATTTTAAACAAGGACGACTAAAGCTCCCATAGTTATTCCTTATGAGGTTTTTTATCTGGTTCGATATTATTCTATTAAGCCAAGGAGCTAATGGCTTTTCTGGGTCGTATAGATCCCATTTTTTCCATATATGAATCCTTAAAATTTGAGAAACGTCATCGAAATCCATCCAAGACAAAATACTCAAATTCCATTTCCCCCTTCTTTTAAGGATCTCAGTATTTATCTTGTCTATAACGTCTTCAAATTTTGGGCTGGTTTTTTTACTAGGTTTCTTTTTTCGAGGCACTATTCGCTATTTTTTTCTCTCAGCGTCCCGGCCTCGGCCTTGAACTGTTCCATATTCTGCTGGGCTGTCTGTCCTTCCCCAATGGGGGAATCGACTGTCGGCTCAATATCCATGCTGGCATTTTCGAATATGGAACCTAGAGTTTCTGAGGTTTGAGAATCGGGTTCAAAATCGTATTCCAACTGCTTCAAGGACTGAAAGGCTAATGGTTCTTGTCCATCGCCCATATCGAATCCTAAACTTGTTTCCGCAACAGCGGATTTTTCATTTGTAGGTGTAGGTTTAGACGGGGTTTTATTAGCTGTAATCCCATTCCCACAATTAGGGCAAAAATTGGGCTTTTTACTTACAAACTCAATCTTAGCCCCACAATCTGGACAGTAAGTTTTCATAATACAAAAGAAGGTTAACACACAAAATTTTAAAAATCGAATAATTAGGTGTAAATATAGACAGTATGAGCAAAGAAGAAGTTCTGGGGGATTTCAAAAAAATTTTGGAATTAAGTGTTAAATACTGTGATAGGGATGATTTGAAGGATAGAGAGCTTAATCAATTTATAGAGAATTTAGCGCAGCAGATAAACGCCAAAGCCCATCTGGTTAAGAAACGCGTCGAGCGAGCAAGTGGTAAAGTAGTCTAAGCGCCATATTTGATGTATTCTTGTTAAGAAGAAAAATCACTCATGAATGCCGAAACCTAAGAATGTTTTCGAAACACTCTCTATATTCGGACGGCATAATAACCCTCTTCACGTAATCCTCACACACCCTAAAACAAACGTCCTTTTTGCCTACGTGGAAACAACTCAAGGCATACTCCAAGGGGATTTTATAATTTTTTGCAGTTTTATCGACGAACAAAAGATCTTCCGTCTCCGCTTTTCTTAAGTAGTCCAAACTCATATCGTGAGAAAACTTGTAGAGCCTTTTTCTCCTGAAGTAATTGATGACTCTATACGCTGCTTCAAATCTAAAAGGTCTAAATTTTAAAGCGTCAATGTACAAGCCTATTGGGTAATGTGAGTCTTCTGGATTTTTGCTAATACATTCTGCTCTTCTTAGCTTTGCTATGTATGTCTCCTCATCCCAGCCACCCATTTCTGAGCGCCTCTTGTACATCTCAGAAGCTTTTTCGAGATCTCCGTTACATTCATAAGACTGAGCTAAATAAAAGACATCTCTGGGGTTATCAGGGTTGTTCTCAACTGATTTTTCCAATAAGGATACATCTTCTTGATTCTTGTACGAATGCCTAGATCCGTCGCTATAATGAACCAAAGACACAAGATCCGTAGGGCCAGCACTAATGTCACCCTCTCCTATTATATATTCATGGGTAACTCCCTCATATCTCCAATTTATATCGCCCTTTACTAGCATCTTTTGCCTAAAGTACATATCGCCTTCGTATTTAAGCATGTAAGAAGTATGGTATAGCTCATCCGTGAAGTTTAGATCGTTGACGCGTAATTCCATATCGGCGTCGATTAGAAGTATGTAATCCGCTTTGTTGAAGCACAGCTTCATTAATTCGGACCTGTTATGACCGAAGTCTTTCCATTCGGTTTCGTGAAGCTCTCCGGGAATATCTCGGAGCTTGTCGGAGATTATTTCTTTCGTGTCATCTGTAGATCCAGTATCGCATATAACCCAGTAGTCAATATGATTCTTAAATGAGTTTATGCATCTTTCGATAACGTGTTGCTCATTCTTAACTATAAGAGCTACGCAGAGGGTAGTCACGCCCCCATACTACATCCAAGAACGCTCATTTTCAATAAAAGCCTTAACAATCGTAATCTTTTTTTGTCCAACCGCTATCTTCCACGCCTTTTATCTTTTTCGTCCATTCTTTTTTGCTGGCGTCTGGATACCTACTGAGGAAAGACTGCAATTCAGTTTCCGCTTGTTTGTTGCTCATTCTAACTACGTCTTGATCTCCATTTTCGTATTGTACGTTTACCTTAACCATTAAACTACATGATGAAGCGACCAGTCTACTTTTTCTCCCCATCTGTGGACCCATTCAGTCGCTTTGGCTCTTGCTTCTTCTTCCGAGCTCTCTTTAAATACTCTAGATGTGATTTTCTCCCCTTTGGAGTAAATAACCACCACCCATTGCCCTGTATCGTTTTTCACTTCATTTGCCATTTTGGCTTCTTAGTTTCTTAGTCAGATACTTAACTAGCTCTGACCTCATGATATCATCCTCATCGAAAGTAAAAGTATGTATTCCCATCTCTTGACTCTCTTGATCGGAAAAAATTTGCGTCATTGATTCGAAGGCTCCGCGCTGGTCTTGATGTCTCAAATCGGTTTGCATTGGATCAGCTAAAACAAAGCACTTACTGTGTTTACCCATTCTGGTCAAAACAGTTGTAATTTCTTTAGCAGTAGAATTTTGCGCTTCATCCAAAATGATGCACTTTGCATCCCAATGGAGCCCTCTAGCAAAATTAACAGGGAACATTGAGATTCTACCTTCCGACTCAAGCTTTTCTGCTCTCGTCGATGCTAACAATTCATCTAGCTTGTCGAGAAAAGGTAAATTATAGAAACGCAGTTTATCTTCTGCGCTTCCGGGAAGAAATCCCAGTTTAGCTTCGCTGCTTTCTACCGCTGACCTCAGATACATTATATCTGAGATGGCTTTCATATTTAGAAGTTGCAGACCACAGTATACAGCCAATAACGTTTTAGATGTCCCTGCGGGGCCATTAACGAACATTATCCTCGTGTCAGGATGAAGGGCTACTCTAAAAAAGCTCTTTTGATTCTCTGTCCAAGGGAAAGACTTTACCTTGATTTGCCTTTTTATAGGATTTTCAACAGGCACTGGGGCGAGAGAGTCTTGAATTTCCTTTCGAGCTTGAGCCTTAAGATTAGCCTTAGAAGGGTGCTTCGGTGAGCTAGTTTTTCTTGCCATACTTAATCTTATTTACACTCATTTATATGTTTTGAATATTTTTTATATTCTGGATGAGACTCAATTAACTTTTGGGTTTCTATCGAGATTTCGCCGTTATCGCAATAGTATTTGTATCCTTTATTTTTGCTGACATTTCTTTTTTCTTTAGGTTTGTAGTTGTGTGAAAAATATTTGGACAAAAAATCTCCAAAGTTTTTATCATTCATTTCGGCAACATATTCAACGTCGTCTGTATAATCTGGCAGCACCCAAAGGGCTTCGGCTTCTTCACTTGTCACTAAGAACTTAATAAAGTCATCTAACGTTACGCTCTCAGGGTCAGTTTGGCCAGATATACTTACAAACTCATCAGACAAGGGGTTAGCTAATCTATTGATAATTTTTTTATCTTTTTCGGTTAACTCCTTAGAGTCCCAGCGCCCAAAACCCACGTAAGGTTTTTTTAATGGAAGTGCTGGTCGCCATTTTCTGTTTTGTTTTTGCGCCCAAAAGTACAATGAGCACATTAGGTTCTTAGGATCTCTCAAAAACATGAACGTTAACCAACCGTTATTTTTAAAGGCTTGCACGGTTTCCTTACACCATCCTAATTGGTGATTGTGAGCGAGAGCTATACCTACATCTTTCTCGGCTATTTCGAGCAACTCTTCTTTTGTCCAGTCCCTCTGGAGGCTTCTCTTGCCTGTTTTCATATCCCACCAAGAGTTAAAATGCTGCGCGATGGGTATGACGTCTTCCCTTAAATAATGGTTAACGTATACACCTCCCGTTTTGCCAAAGTGAATAAACGCCAGTTTTTTCGCGGCCAATGGGTTGTGATATTTTCTAATGTAATTGTGTATTTTGAGTTTACGATTTACGGCTTGGGCAAGAGCGTAGTCTTTAATTTCTGAGTTCGCGTTTATAATTTTCTCGCTTCTATTTTTATCTACCCCCTGAGTTATATGAGCGTGAACAGACTTTGCTTTTTCCGGTAGTTCTTCTCCCCTCCAAAATCCCACGTTATGCTCTTTACCAAATGTTTGAATATTATAATGGCCCGATATCCTGTTCATGCACTCTTGCTCAAAGAATATAGAGTCATTTAAATACATATGCTTCCAAAACCTAGGGAATCCTTTATTAGCGCAAAATACATAACCCGCGTTGTAAAATCCGAACTCAAACCCTTTGCTCTTTTTTTCTTTTGGGTAGTAATGAGGAGACAGCGCTATGGGGGTAACAAAATATTCTTGCAGGTTATCCAAAACAATAATATCAGCGTCTAGAAAAAACGTATTGCTGTGGTGCTTAAGCGCAAAGTCCATGATATCCATCTTCTTCAATATGCAAGGAGCGTTGTGTATGTTGTTTGCTATACAGCTGTGATTTTTAAATACTCTTTCGTTTATTTTATCTAAGAGCTCTTGTTCCGCTTGGTTTCTGAATACCACATTATCAGACAGCCCTTGTCTAACAATATGTTTCCTGCTTTCTTTGTCGCATATTATATAAACGGGTTGGTCGTGGAACTCTCTTAAGCTACTCAATAAAAGCTCCGCTTCTTCTTTTATGTTTTCTGTGACAACGAAACAAAAGCTTTCTATTTTGTGGTATTTTTTGGGTTCTTTTTTAGGAAAGTCGCGTATGACAAAAAACCCTTCATCGTTCGGTGGCGTTTCTTCTTTGTTCATCTTCGTTTTTAACTCCTCCGCGTCATCTCATGAAGAGTAGGAATTTCCTAACGGCAATTAATACAATCAGTACAATTATAGCTACGATGCAATAAACCATAAGGTTCGGCACACTACCTTGTTCGTCTTCACTTAAGGATTTGGGAATAATTCGTATACCATTTGGTTTTCTTTCGTTTTTTTCGACTTTGGGCTCTGAATCAGTAATCCCAATGGTGTCCGTCACTTTTTTCAATACGGAACAAGATGTTAGAAGAACAACAATCAAAGATAAGAATATGATATACCTGTTCATTTTATTCTTTACACTTAATTTGGTTTAATCTAGTTTTCTGGGGCTTTTAATGAGAATCTCACTTGTAGCATCCGAGGGTAACAGGACTGCGAAATGGTCTACCCCTATAGGCTTATCGAAAGCTTTTCGTAAGAAAGGTCACGATGTTGACCATTACTATTTGGACCCAAAAGCATGTGATTTCTCTGAAATAGAAAATAATTCAGACGGGTATGATTTAATCTTTTTCTGTTGGTGTGGCCCATCTCCATCATTTGACGAAAATTTAAGAGAATTAAAATCTAAAACCAAAACTCCCGTATACCTAGAGCTTGGAGATGAGCCGCAAACCTATACCCATAACCAGCAAAGAATAAATCATGTTGATGCATTCTTCACACCGGATCTCAGGTGTCACAACCATTACCTTGGGAGAAATCTCCCATCACATTGGATGACTCACTGGTGCGATGATGAAATTTTTCATAAAACAAATTCTAAAAAGGAAAATATCTGCGTAACGTCTTGCATAGGCCAAAGGCCTTTACTCCACGGGTTTTCCAGATCTTTCGGAGATAAATTCGTAAATAAAAAAGTAAGTGATTATGAAAACACTGAGTTTTATAACTCAGGTACGTTCACTTATCAGTTTGCTAGGTTTGATGAGGTAACCAGAAGGATATTTGAAGCTGGGGGGTGTGGCAATGCAATAATTACAAATAGAATATCACCAGATACTGGAATATATGACCTTTTCAAAGATGATGAAGACATATGTTACTTCTCTGATGAAGCAGAGGCTTTCGAAAAGATGAGAAGGCTGTATAATGATGATGATTACAGAAATCATTTAGCAAATAACATTTATAAGAAGATAAAAGAAAAACATCTAGTCAGTAATCGCATAGATCAGATACTAGAAGTTCTCAAAAGATGAAAATAATTCTAACAGGAGTAGCAGGGCTGCTAGGCTGCCACTTTGCACGTCACCTACTCAAAAAGGGGCATACCGTAGTAGGGATAGACAATCTTTCTGGTGGATATAAGGATTTTTTGCCAAAAAATGAAAAATTCAGCTTTTTTAAGTACGACTTGGGGGCGGATACTGATTCTCGCAAATTAATAAATCATACTTTTCAGCAATTCAAACCCGAAGTGGCATATCACTTCGCCGCTTACGCAGCAGAGGGCTTATCTCCGTTCATTAGAAACTACAATTATGTAAATAATGTTCTATCTTCTGTAAATTTAATAAACGCATGTGTTGAATATGATTGTAAGTTAATTTTCACATCTTCTATGGCCGTCTACGGTCAACAAGCACCCCCTTTCAGGGAAGATATGAGGCCAGACCCTATAGATCCTTACGGAATTGCTAAATACGCCGTAGAGATGGACCTAAAGCAAGCACACGAACAATTTAAATTACAATATAATATAGTAAGACCTCATAATGTATTAGGCACTTATCAAAATATTTGGGATAGGTATAGAAATGTGATAGGAATCTTCATCAGAAGGGCATTGAACAACGAATCGATAAGAGTCTACGGTGACGGAGATCAAACCCGCGCATTTTCTGATATTTCTTATTACATGGAGCCATTTGAAAAACTCATAGATGGACACAATGGAGAAACCTTCAACATCGGGGCGGATAAATATTGGTCTATTAATGAAGTTGCATCAATTGTGCAAAAAGTAGCATCGAAACACAGCTACAATGCCCAAATAGAGCATGTAGAGCCAAGACACGAGGTCAAACATGCTTATTGCGACCACTCCAAGGCTAAAGAGCTCCTCAAATTTAAAGATGAAACAAATTTAGAACTCCTTGTTGAAGAAATGTTTATCTGGGCAATGAAACAACCTAACAGAGAAGTAAAAGATCTCGAATACGAATTAACAAAAGATATATACTCCTATTGGAAATGAAAAACGCAGTAATACTACCAACTTATAATCGCCCCAAATCTCTCAAAAGATTTTGTGATAGCTTTAACAATACTTGTAACCATTCTCAGCTGTTTGTTGTTTTGGATAGAGTTGATCCTACGTTCGATGAGAATATTGAAATATGCACCGAAAATAAAGTAGTGACGTTCGTCACGCCTTTCAGGCAAAGGTTATCATCTAAAATTAATTTTGGATGGATGAACTGTTTAAACTATATGACTTATGCTTACTACAATAATCCCGAAAAACAATCTACGCACTTTTCTTTCTATGGTGACGATGTAATATTTGATACCGATGATTGGGATTTAAAGCTTATGCAAGCCTGTAACGGAAATCCTTTCCACATTGTTTACCCAAATGATGGACAAAGGCTAGATTTGCCAAATCATTGGACTGTATCTAACAAAATTGCAGCTGCGACAGGGTTTTTGTGCCTCCCATGCCTCGATCATATGTATGTGGACTTGTTTTGGCTTGAGTTAGGCAATCAATTGGGGGTAATTCGTAGGGCTGACGAAGTGAAAACGACTCATTTACATCCAGCTTATGATTCTAACGTCGAAAAAGACGAAAATTACACATCATCACAAGAATTATACAAATCAGATGAGTATATGTTTAACGCCTTTAAGGGTACTGGCAAAATGCAAATGCTAATTGATAAGTTAAAACCAATATTAAAAAGCTAATGTCGCGATTGACCGTACTAATACCCACTCACGCCTTCAAAGTAGAGATCATTGGTCCCTTTAAGGACGTGCCCCAACAGAATGCTTCGGCCCCGTCAACCAAGTTGATAGAGTTAGTAGTGGAAAACGTTAAAGAGCACATCACAGATATACCTTTAGAGTTCATTATTGGGTTAGACCATAAGCCAGATGTCGGTTTATCTATTGACTACCTTAAAAATCTAGAGTTTTACGCAAAAAATAACAAAAACATCGAAATTACTCATGTGGATTTCAAGCATAGTGACAGAGTGATGACCACAAAGAGCGCCACAGATAATTTTTACAACTTAATAGACAGATGTAAGACTGATTACTTCATGGTATGGGAGCATGATTGGATTTTCGCAGACAAAATTAATCAAGAGGATCTAAAAATATGGGATCGAGACATTGAAATGCTCCGTTTCAACCAACATCCCAATGAACCCAGAAATGAAAACGAGTTAATGTGGCATGACGAGAAGGGTTTAAGGACATCTTTGTATAGTAATAACCCTTTTATAACATCAAAAGAAATATGGAATTCAAAATATAAAGATTTTGGTTCTATAATCCCCGATTGGTGGGGAGAATGGGGTGGTTTCATAGAAGGCCCCATAAATAGATCCATAAAAGCAAAAACACTTGACCCTGTAATACATTTATACGGCGATAGATCTGATCCTCCGGTGGTAAAACACCTCAACGGCCAAGTCTGGCAGTAAATTAAAAAGCAATAAATCAAAAGACCCCCCCGGATTTTTACCTCCGGGGATTTTTTGGCTTTGTTAGAACTCGTTTTAAATTTAAATGATTTTGAAATCGGGGGCTATATGAGAAACGGTATATGAGAAAACCTATGGGGTTTCGGGGAGAGTCTTTTTTACCCCCCGCCGCCAAAAGTTATACACAGGTTATTCACAATTTTCGAGTAACTGGGGGGGTAAGTATTATTTGACAGACTAGAAAATTTCTGAGTGAGATTACGAAATTAATTCAAAATATATCTTGGCTCAGACGATTTTTTTTGGTATAAAATAACCATCGCCGCGAGGTGAGACAGGAACCAAAAATATGAAACACACACAATACACAATCACGAAGGGCGCGAACGACATCGAAACCGTATTGCGCGGAATTAAGGGATGCCAAATAATCACGATGCAAGTTTTGATCAGCGCAGGACTACGCAAGACGCGAGACATCGACGGCAAGCGCACGAAGCACGAACATGGCGCGATTATGAAACGCCAGAAGCTGCAAGCCATTATTGGCTGGAGCTACGCGAGCAGATTAGACCGCGCAGCGAAACGCGAGGGCAAAGAAATTGAG
>Ga0066866_10000145_pt1 | contig 25086 bp, 16 predicted proteins | sample ETN01SmetaG_3_FD_66435 | JGI IMG/M metagenome (GOLD analysis project Ga0066866, IMG submission 66435) | Marine microbial and viral communities from oxygen minimum zone, Eastern Pacific Ocean - ETNP2014F12-01SV263 | ecosystem: Environmental > Aquatic > Marine > Oceanic ...
GGAGCACGCTGGAATAATAACATTGGTACCTACATTTGTAGTGCTTGCCACCGCTATTATCACACATCGTCCAGTTGCATCACTCATTATAGGTGTTCTGGTCGGCATATTATTAAATACTCCAAAAAATATACTAGGATCTTTTTCTGAAATCACATTGGAGGTTATGCAAGATCCACAGATTGCATGGGTAATTATGGTCTGCGGTTTAATGGGCGGTCTCTTTTATTTATTGATGGCTGCAGGAGGTGTAGAAGCGTTTACATTGGCGATGGCTAAACGAGCAAATACCAGAAAGAAATCACTACTAATTACTTGGTTTCTGGGCTTAACAATGTTTCTGGATGACTATCTGAGTGCCATTGTAATTGGTAACTCAATGAAAAAAGTAACCGATAAATTTAAGGTTTCACGTTCCATGTTGGCATATATCGTTGACTCTACCGCTGCACCAATATGCGTCCTAGTACCAATATCTACATGGGCGGTATACTTCTCAGTAATTCTTGAATCAACCGGTAACATTTCCTTGGGCGAAGGAATGAAATACTATATCTCAGCAATTCCTTTTATGTTCTATCCAATTATTGCGCTGCTCTTAGTTCCACTGGTTGCCTCCGAACGCTTTCCGCTAATTGGACCAATGAAAGAAGAAGAATTAAAAGCCAGTCAATTGGATTCGATCTCTCAATCAAAAGATCAAGATTCAACAAGCACAAGAACACAATCAAGCATATGGGTATTTGTGCTTCCATTGCTAACCCTTATTCTATTTTCATGGCTTAACAATATTGATTTGCTTCGCGGCATTATTGCAACTTTAATGCTCATCATTCCAATCATGATTGGATTAAAAATAATTGATATGGATAAAGCCTTTGACGCAATACTTGATGGTTTTAAAGTCATGATCCCGCCATTAATGATTGTTGTCGCGGCTTTTATGTTTAAAGTCATCAATGATCAATTAGGAATGCCTCAATATGTTATCGAAACGATGAAACCAATATTGTCGCCAACTTTGTTTCCAGTGATCGTTTTTATCACTATGGCTTTTGTTTCATTTGCAACTGCCTCAAATTGGGGGATATACCTTATTGTAATACCAATAGTTCTTCCTTTGGGAATCGCTCTTGAGGTGCCAATACCTCTGATCATTGGCGCTGTTCTCTCGGCAAGTACATTTGGAAGTCATGCATGTTTTTATACTGATGCCACAGTACTTGCAGCACAAAGCAGTGGTGTCGACACCATGAAGCATGCCTTGACACAAATCCCATATGCACTTATTGCCGCCTTAATCGCATCGATTGCTTATATCACCTATGCTTATATAGTAATATGAAATGCGTAAATTTATGGCACGACAACTAAGGAGTTAGATAGGGTATGAAAACCATACAGAAATTTTCAACTAATCTCTCCGGGATAAATATACTGCTTACTTCTCTGGCTACATTAATTGTTTTAGTGTTTCTTGCTTTCATCCTTGCCAATCCCGCTCTTGTTAATGATTTTGCCGACTTCTGGAAAAAATTGATTGCAAAACATTTTGCAGGTTACCTAATTTGGATAGTAACGATTGTTGCAATCTTTAATATTGCAATTGCCTTTACCCCATTTGGGAAAATTAAATTAGGTAAGGATAATGAACAACCTGAGTTCAGCCGTTTCTCATGGTTTTCAATGTTATTTGGTGCAGGTGTTGGCACGGGTATTCTCTTTTATGGTGTGGCAGAACCCATATCCCATCTACAGAATAACCCATTCTTGGGAATAGAAAATGTTGCACCTATTACAGCTGAAGCAGGAATCATTGCACAGCGAATCACTCTATTTCATTGGGGCTTACACGGCTGGGCTTGCTATTCATTTGTTGGATTGTGTTTAGGTTACTTTTCTTATCGCAAAGGTCTTCCACTAACTATTCGATCAGCACTTCATCCTTTTTTGGGCGATAAAATATATGGATTTACAGGGGATGTTGTTGATCTCGTCGCCGTCTTTAGTACGCTTTTTGGTATTACCGTATCTCTTGGGTTAGGTGCCTCACAAATGTCTAGCGGCTTAGAATATTTATTTAATATAGAAATTACGCCAATGTTTAAACTTGGGGTTGTGCTAATTGTATCTGCTATCGCCACAATATCGGTTGTATCCGGACTAAACAAAGGAATAAAACTGCTTAGCGAAATAAACATATGGTTATGCATTATCTTGTTATCATTTATCATACTAGCAGGCCCCACTCTTATAATATTTTCTAACTTAATATCAGGAACAATTGATTATTTCGCAACCCTTATACCGCTTAGTATTTGGGTAGATCCTACCGAAGAAAAGAGCTGGCAAACTACTTGGACCTTATTTTATTGGGGCTGGTGGATTTCATGGGGACCTTTTGTTGGAATGTTTATGGCTAGAATATCAAAGGGCAGAACAATCAGAGAATATGTCGCTGGGACCTTACTTTTTCCAGTCCTCATTGGATTTGTGTGGCTGATTGTATTTGGTGCAACTGCTCTGCACCTTCAATTAAATGGTCCAGGTGGGCTTGTAGAGGCCGTCAATAAAGATATTACTCAAGCCATATTTACCGCTTATGAATTATTGGATGTAAAGTGGGCAACTTGGTTAATTTCCTTACTTACTACTGTGTTAATTGCTTCTTGGTTTGTTACGTCTTCTGACTCTGCCACACTGGTAATTTGCACAATCCTTTGCCTTGGGAAGAAACGACCGCCCAAGCCTCTCAGAATATTTTGGGGAGTTGTTATTGGTTTTGTGGCTGGATTGTTATTATTATATGGCGGCTTAGGTGCACTTCAAATTGCCTCCACATCAATAGCTATTCCATTTTCTATTGTCCTGATATTAATGATATTTGGTTTATCTAAATCTCTCTATCAAACAGAAAAAACAACTTAAATAATTAAGTCAATACCAAATTCACCGCCAGCATGCTCAAGCCATCTTGCGACATATTCAGCATAACTGCGTCGCACAATAAGGTTAAACTTTGGTGAATCATCGATTAATGACAGCAATATATTGGCTTTTGATAACCCTGTTTGAACACATTGGCCTTGCAAAAATACACCTTCATCTACATTTAGAGTGCAGCCTTTAGCAAGCAAGTCTCTAACATACTTCCCTTGGAGGGTCATTTGAACTAGGCCTCCTGTTTGATCAATTGCATGCAAATTGACCTCTGTTTTTATATTTTTGATAATACCTTTAATATCAATCTGACTGGCAACTAACCATTCATTGGGGCTCATCCAATACATCACGTGCTCACCAATATTAGAAGCATTAAAATCTAATGGTAACGATTGCCCAAAAAGCTCTTCTGCATGCATTAAGAATTCATTATCTTTAGAAGACCCCCGAATGATTAAGAAGTTATAATTGGTTTCCACATGAACGATTACCCCAGCTGAACTCGTAGCTAGTGATTGCCGATTATTCAGATAATCCCCAAGCGCATGACTTTTGGAGTTACTCGACATTTTGTCTTGTTCCTTTTGGGTCATAAAAAAATGGCTTAGTAACTGAAACTTCTATCTCATTACCATCAGATGAGACTGCTAACAATTTCTCATTATAACGATTTCTTCCAGATTCAAGTAATGCTAGTGCAATAGGGTGATCTAATATCGGACTGTAATAACTTGAACTAACATGTCCGCACATTGCTGTAGGTCCCGAGTCGGCTTTTCCTTTAATTAACTGAGCGCCTTCAGGTATCACACTAATTCCATCAACTGAATACAAGCCAATCAATTGCTTCCTATTTTCTCTGGAAGAATCATCTCTTAGTAAAGATCGTTTACCAATAAAATCTTTTTCTTTAGATAATAACCATCCTAAGCCCGCATCAATAGGCGTTACGGAACCGTCAGTATCTTGGCCAACAATGATAAAACCTTTCTCAGCTCTAAGCACATGCATGGTTTCAGTGCCATAAGGTGTGATATCAAATTCCTTGCCCGCTTCCATCAAAATACGCCAAATGTGCATGGCGAAATTACTGTCTACATTAATCTCAAATGCTAATTCTCCACTAAAACTCACGCGAAACAAATCTATCTCTATTCCTGATAAATACGTTTTGCGTGAACTCATAAAGGCAAGATCTTCGGGATTTATATCTTTAATTCCTACTTTTTGTAACACACGTCTACTGTTAGGTCCTGCAAGGGCTATTGTTGATAAATGATCAGTTAATGATGTTAAATAGACATCTAATTCCGGCCATTCCGTTTGTAGCCATTGCTCAAGCCAACTCATCACAGAGGCAGCCCCTCCTGTAGTCGTGGTTAGATAAAAATGATCTCCGTCTAATCTGGCTATGACACCATCATCCTTAATCATGCCATCCTCGCCTAGCATAAGGCCATACGAACATCTTCCTATGGGCATTTTTGAAATATCATGAGTATAAATCCGTTCAAGAAATGTAACCGCATCTTTACCGCGAACATCAATTTTCCCTAGAGTGGAAGCATCCATAATTCCAAGTGAATTTCTTGTGGCTAGGCATTCGCGTTTTACAGCATCATGAATATCTTCATTATTTTTTGGAAAATACCAAGGTCGCAACCATTGACCGACCAACTCAAAAGGTGCATTAATATTTGTATGAAAATTGTGCAATGCTGTTTTTCGGCTTGGCTCAAATAAAGCCTCGATGTCTTCGCCAGCACAAACCCCGAAACATACAGGTGTATAGGCAGGCCTGAAGGTTGTTGTGCCAATTTTCTCGATTGGTTTATTGAGCGCTTCAGCCAATATAGCCATACCATTAATATTCCCTAGTTTTCCTTGATCAGTACCAAAACCTAATGCTGTGTAGCGTTTTACATGCTCTATACCTGTGTAACCTTCTCTTACAGCAAGATAAACATCAGAAACGGTTGTGTCGTTCTGGTAATCAATGAACTGTTTAGGAGAAAATTCCGGATCACATTCATCTTTTACTCTCCATAATGGCATGATTGGATTCAATTCAACCTCTTTAGTTTCAGGTGCATCACAATCAACGATCTCAAAATCAAGTTCAGATAAGAAAACTTGTGCACAAGCAATGCCTTCCTTGAGGCACTCAGAAAGACTCCAAGTTCCATTGCAGGAACCAACCGATGCGGAGGCTTGTTTTATTTTGCTCGGCACGAAACAATGGTTCTCTTTATTCCATTTATTTTTTCCTCCAGATTGAGAATGAAGATGAACAGCTGGGCTCCAACCACCAGAACAAACCAAAAGATCACAATTTCTGTTTGTTTTTGATTGGCTATGCACGTTACTTTGATAATCATAATCAGCTATCTCAACTCCCTTTACTGTGTTTTTTCCAATGACATCAGTAACGACAGCATTGAATCGGCATTCAATTCCAATGCTTTTCATTTTCTTAATTAAGTCTGACTCATTATCTGACCGGCAATCCACTATCAATATTGATTTTGCACCGGCATCCTTTAAATCAACTGCAGTAGCATATACCGAATCATTATTGGTAAATAAAACAACATCCTTTCCTGGTAAAACAGCAAATCGATTAACATAATCCGACACAGCTGATGCAAGCATAACTCCAGGTCGATCATTATTGGCAAAAACCAATGGACGCTCAAATGCGCCTTGAGCCAATACAACACGCTTGGCTCTAACACGCCACAACCTTTGGCGAATTTGATTTGGTTCTGGGTTGGCTATGTGGTCTGTACAACGTTCACAAATAGTCAAGAAATTATAATCGTAGTACCCAAAAACAGTACTTCTTTTTAAACAAGTGACATTGGGAAATTGCTCTAAAACTGCTTGCTGAGAAGCAGCCCAATCTGTAGCAGGCATATTATTAATTTCATCGTTAGAGCTTAATAATGAGCCTCCGAATTTTGCTTTTTCGTCAGCAATAATTACTTTGGCTCCTGACTTAGCCGCCGTAATGGCAGACATAATACCAGCTGGTCCAGCACCAACCACAAGAACATCACAATGAGTATTTTGATGGCTATATTTATCAGGATCTTTTTCTTTAGGTGCTCGACCTAAACCAGCCATCCTTCGTAAGAAATACTCATAAAATTTCCAAAGTTTGGCTGGATACATAAATGTCTTGTAGTAAAAACCAGCACCAAATAGCTTGCTGAAGAAATCGTTAACAATACCAATATCAAGAGATAAACCAGGCCAACCTTTTTCATTGGTTGCTATCAATCCATCATACAGTTCGATCTGTGTTGCTTTAATCGCTGCTTCGGTTGTCGCGCCTTTTCCAATTTGGAAAATAGCATTAGGCTCTTCTGCGCCACTTCCAATAATTCCTCTTGGACGATGATACTTAAAACTGCGCCCAACAATCCTAATACCGTTTGCAATCATTGCCGATGCTAAAGTATCACCCTCATAACCCTCATAGGTTTTTCCGTTAAAAGTAAAGCGCAGTGATTTGTCACGATTAATCTGGCCACCTTTGTGAATACGATTTTTCTGCATCAATCAGTGTCCTTGTTTTTTGATGTTACTTGATCAAATCGACAGGAGTTTAAAATCTCATAGGTCACTGTGTCACGCTGAACGAGAAACCATTGACGACAGCCTAGGCTATGATTCCATTGTTCAGAAAATTTACCTTTACTGTTTTTTCTCATAAATAAATAATCAGCCCACTGCGCATCATTTAACTCTGTAGGCTCCAATGGGCGTTTTATGCCGGCTTCGCCGCCATAAGAAAATTCAGTTTCGTCTCTATTGCCGCACCAAGGACATTTAATAAGCAACATTTCTTTATCCCTTAGACCTAATGAGCTACTGCTGCAGCACCGTGCTCATCGATTAATGCGCCGGTAGAAAATCTTTCCAAAGAAAAGGGTGCGTTTAAATTGTGTGCTTGATCATTGGCAATTGTATGAGCAAAAACCCATCCAGAACCTGGTGTAGCTTTAAAGCCCCCGGTACCCCAACCACAATTCAAATACAAACCATCAATGGGTGTCTTGCTGATAATAGGGCAAGCATCAGGAGAAACATCCACAATGCCTCCCCACTGACGTAACATTCTCACTCTACTGAAACACGGAAAGAGCTCAATGATTGCTTGCATGCAATGTTCTATAGTACAAAAACTCCCTTTTTGGCCATAACCAATATACGGATCAATGCCTGCTCCAATTACAAGCTCTCCTTTATCTGACTGACTGATATAACCATGTACGGCGTTGGACATCACAACAGTATCAAGAACCGGTTTCAATGGCTCTGAAACAAAAGCTTGGAGCGGATGACTTTCAAGCGGCAGCCTAATGTCAGCCATATCGGCTAATACAGAAGCATGCCCTGCAACCACCAAACCAATCTTGTTGCTCTCGATAAAACCTTTTGTTGTCTCTACGCCACAAATTTGATTGTCATTTTTGATGATATCAGTCACCTCACATTGCTGGATAATATCAACGCCATATTCGCTCGCAGCTCTGGCATAGCCCCATGCTACAGCATCATGCCTGGCTACTCCTGCCCGTCTTTGAAGAGATGCACCTAATATTGGATATCTTGCATTATTAGAGGTGTTTATATGTGGAATGGCTCGTTTAATCTGTTTTGCATCTACAACTTCAGCATCTATGCCATTCAATTTATTTGCACTCACTCTGCGTTCAATATCCCTCATGTCTTGAAGCGTGTGTCCTAAATTGTATACCCCTCGCTGGCTAAACATTACATTAAAATTGATGTCTTGGCTTAACCCTTCCCATAATTGCAACGATTTCTCATACAACAAAGACGCTTCTGTCCACAAATAATTAGATCGGACAATTGTAGTATTTCGGGCAGTATTTCCTCCTCCAATCCACCCTTTCTCAAGAACCGCGATATTTCTCAAACCATGATTTCTCGCCAAATAATATGCAGTTGCCAACCCATGTCCGCCGCCGCCAACAATTATTGCATCGTAACTCTTCTTCGGCGCTGTATTCCTCAATGAGGCTTGCCAGTTCTTATTACTGGAGAGGGCGTGCTTAATCAAACTGAATGCTGAATATTTTTTCATTATTTTCTCTTGAGAGAATATTTATCTGTTGGCATCTCATAATCCGGAAAATAATCATGCTTTGGCAAAGAGTCTTCAATATCGTAATAGTCTGCTTTTGATGACATAAATATATGTTCCTTTGCCTTGAGATCAATACGCCCATCAAATGCACCTGGCCAAATGCTAATTTCTTCTTCCTTGTTAATCTTCCAGAATAAGTTAGCACCGCAAACTGAACAAAAACCCCGTTTTGCTTCTTCTGAAGATTTAAACCAAACAAGAGATTTGTCTTGAATTAAATTAAATTTAGCTAATGGCGTAGAAGTGGCAGCCACATAATGACCGCTCGACTTTTGGCATTGTGTGCAGTGACAAAAAGTTACCTCACTCAAAACCCCTGTTACCTCAAAAAGGACACCGCCACAAGCACAACTGCCGGAATGTTTCTCTAAGTTACTCATTGGCATTATTCACATCGCGCAAGCGTTCATTTCTTGGGTCATAAGGACTGTCTTCAATAACTTTAGCTGCATACGACTTGCCCAAAATATCAATAGAACATTCAGTACCCACATCAACATAATCCAATTTCATCATCACTAGCGCTAAGGATTTATTAACTCTAAACCCAAAATTACCTCCTGTGGCTCTTCCTATAAGCTCTCCATTTAATGTAACAGCATTATTTCCCAAGACATCAGCATCAATAACATTATCCACCTCAATTGTTACAAGCTTGTTTTTGTGCCCTCTTTCTTGCCAAGCTAAAAGTTGATCTCGGCCGATAAAATCTCCTTTTTCAGGATAAATAAATCGATCCATTGCCGACTCATACGCAGAATATTCAATTGATAATTCAGTTCCCACCATTCGATAAGATTTCTCATAGCGCATTGAATCCATAGCCCTTATGCCAAATGGTAATAGACTTAAATCATTCCCAGCTTCAAACAAATCGTCAAATATCTGATTTTGACATTCTATTGGATGATGTAACTCCCAACCTAACTCACCTACATAATTTACTCGCATTGCAATTGAAGTACTCTCTCCGATTTTGATCTCTTGTGCAGTAAGCCATGGAAATGCTTCATTGGAGAAATCAGTCGATGATACTCGTTGCATTAAAGCGCGAGATTTTGGTCCGGCTACAACCAAAACCCCTTTTTCTTCGGTTAAAGGGGTAAATTGAACGCTATCGTCTGTTGGCAAGAATCGCCGAATATAATCATGGTCAAGCCTCTGTAGTGCGCCAGCAGAAACCAAATAGAAGCAATCGGACGATTCTTTTAAGATTGTAAACTCAGAATGAATACCTCCGTTAGAATTTAACGCATGGCTCAAAGTGATCTGACCAACTTTCTTGGGCAAGCGATTTGCTACAAAAGAATCTAGAAAACTCGCAGCGCCCTCACCAGATATACGACATTTTGCAAATGCGGTCATATCCAGCACTCCCACATTATTTGTTACGTTCTTAATTTCTCGACCAATAGCTTCAAACCATTTTGAACGTCTAAATGACCAGTCGTCTTTTTGTGGCATACCCTCAGTCGCAAACCAATTAGCACGCTCCCACCCAAATTTCTGTCCAAATACAGCGCCCATCGATTTAAGCTTTTCATAACAAGGTGCTGTTTTTAATGGCCTGCCTGCCTCTCTCTCTTCATCTGGGTAATGAATAACAAATACATTAGAGTAGGCTTCTTCGGTCTTCTCGATAAGGTATTCTTTGCTTACATAATCACCAAATCGCCTTGGATCCACACCAAGCATATCGACTGTTGGTTCACCATCAACAATCCATTCTGCTAGCTGCCATCCAGCTCCGCCAGCTGCCGTTATACCAAAACTATGCCCTTCATTAAGCCAAAAATTATCGACATCCCATGCTGGGCCAATTATAGGGTTGCCATCAGGGGTATAAGCAATCGCGCCATTATAAACTTGCTTAAAACCTACCTCACCAAATGCTGGAACACGCTCAAGAGTAGCCTCAATATGCGGCATCAACCGATCAATATCTTCTTGAAAGAGTTCATACTCCGCTTTCGGGTTCGGTCCATCAACATAACAACATGGCGCGCCTTTTTCGTAAGGACCTAAAATAAATCCGCCGTTTTCCTCTCTTAGATACCAAGACCCATCAGATTCTCTTAAGACAGGCATCTCCGGTAAGCCTGCATCTTGTCGTTTTAATAAATCGGGATGCGGTTCTGTCACTATGTATTGATGCTCGACAGGCATCACCGGCAAATCAAGACCAATCATCTCGCCTGTCTGACGGGCATAATTTCCGGTGGCTGAAACCACATGCTCACAAACTATATCCCCTTTTTCTGTCTTAACAATCCATCCGCCTTGAGACGATTGATCAATGGCTATCACCGCAGTATTTCGATATATGGTTGCACCTCTTGCGCGTGCGCCTTTAGCTAATGCTTGAGTTAGATCAGCCGGTTGTATATATCCGTCGTCAGGGTGAAAGATTGCGCCAACTAAATTATCCGTTTTACATAACGGCCAAAGTTCTTTAATTTGCTTTGGATTCAAAAATTCAACATCAATGCCAATTGTTTTTGCGGTGGCCGCATACTGATAATATTCATCCATCCTATCTTGATTCATCGCAAGACGTAAATTTCCAACTTGACTGAATCCAACTGGTTGATCGGTTTCTTTTTCTAACTCTTTATATAGCTCAACCGAATATTTATGTATCTGACCAACACTGTAACTCATATTAAACAAGGGCAATAATCCCGCGGCATGCCAAGTAGAACCAGAAGTAAGCTCTCCCTTTTCTATTAGAACAACTTCTTCTCCCCACCCTTTTTTTGCCAAGTGGTATAAAGCGCTCACACCAACTACGCCACCGCCAATCACAACTACTTTTGCTTGTGATTTCATATCTCAATTTCCTATTAATTATTATGAAAACAACTGCATAAATATTGCATGCACTTAATACTGTTATTCTATTACGAGTAGATCCATCTTGAAAATAAATCTTTTTATTGATCTTAGAAAAAAATAGCAAGCACTATTCTCAAGTTCATTTATGATCTATACAATAAATAAATATATAGCTGGAGAGAAACATGTCCCGAAGAAGTGGCGGTCGAAGATCAAAAGTTGCTATTCGATCAGCCCCATTAGCAGAAAAAAATAAACCCGTTCATCCAGGCGAATTAGGCGGTCATTACAAACCATTTGAAGATGATGACATGGAGGCAGTGGTTGAGAATATTTATCGTATTCTTGAAGAAATTGGCTTCAATCAAGCCACACCTCACTGTGTCAAAGCTTGCACGGAATATGGAGCAATAATGGGTAGCGATGGCCGTCTAAGAATGCCTCGTGAAATAGTAATAAAAGCAATTGACTCAAGTAATCGTCAATTAACTTTACATGGTCAAGATCCCTCTAATGACATAGAGATTAGTGGCAGTCGCGTATATTTTGCTACGGGTGGCGCAGCAGTAATGATTGCTGATGCAAAAAATAAGACTTACCGTGATTCAACAGCGCAAGACTTATATGATATGGCCAGAATTGTTGATACATGTGAAAACATCCATCTTTTTCAACGTACCTGCGTATTAAGAGATATTGAAGATAACTATGAAATGGATCTTAATACAACCTACAACGCGATCATGGGGACAAAGAAACATGTCGGTGCCAGTTGGACTCATTCTGACCACCTGAAAAAAACACTTCAAATGCTTCATATGGTTGCTGGTGATGAAGAAAAATGGAGGGCCAGACCTTTTGTCAGTCAATCTAACTGCTTTGTGGTCCCACCCATGAAATTTGCTGAAGAATCACTTGAATGCCTTCGAATTGCAGTAGAAGGCGGTATGCCCGTTCTTTTGTTATCTGCTGGTCAGGCTGGCGCTACAGCACCGCCTTGTCTTGCCGGAACAGTTTCTCAAGCCTGGGCAGAATGCCTCGGTGGATTAGTCTATGTAAATGCTATAAAACCAGGAGCACCTGCAATATTGGGTACTTGGCCTTTCGTTTCAGATTTAAGAACAGGAGCTATGAGCGGAGGCTCTCCAGAACAAGGTATTTTATCAGCAGCTTGTGCACAAGTAGGACAAGCTTTTGGTTTGCCAATGGGGACCGGTGCAGGCATGTCAGATTCTAAATTGCCTGATTTTCAAGGAGGTGCGGAACACGCTTCTAATGTTGCCATCACAGCATTGGCTGGCGCCAATATTATTTATGAATCAGCGGGAATGTATGCCAGTCTCTTAAGCGCTTGCCCTGAAAGTATTTTGCTTGATAACGATGCTTTAGGTGCATGCATGAGGATGGTGAAAGGCCTTTCGGTCAATGAAGAAACTTTAGGTTTTGATGTGATTAAAGATGTCTGTTTAAATTTAAAAGGTCATTATTTAGGGTCAGATCAAACTCTGGATGTCATGCAAAGTGAATACATTTATCCGGAATTTTATAATCGACTCAGCCCTGGAGATTGGCATGATGCAGGCAAACCAGAAGCGCTTGAAATGGCCATTAATAAAACAAAGGAAATTCTTGCCAATCATTACCCACAACATATTAGCAATGATACTGATGATAAAATCCGTGAAAATTTCCCAATATTTCTAAGTAAAGAAGCTATAGGTAGGTAGGAATTTATGCAATCAACTGCACAAGTTGTCATTATTGGAGGTGGGTCACTGGGTGTAAGCCTCCTTTACCACCTGGCTGAAGAAGGTTGGAATGATGTAATCCTTGTAGAGAAAGGGGAACTTACTTCTGGCTCTACTTGGCATGCTGCTGGATTGTGTTCGAATTTCATAGGTAATATGACTGTCGCAAAAATCCACAATTATTCTATTTCCCTATACGATGAAATACTTCCATCTCAAAGCGGTAATCCATCAGCATTTCATAAATGCGGAAGCTTGCGAATTGGATACAGTAAACTTGAAGAAGAATGGTTTAAACACCTCTTGAGTCGCTCAAAAAATGTGCCGTGTGAATTTAACATTATTTCAAAAGAAGAAGCTCAAAAACTTCATCCATTCATGGATTTCGATCAAGCCAGAATAATAGTCAGCACGCCTAATGATGGTCATGTTGACCCCTCTTCAGTTGTCATGACCATGTCACAATTGGCAACTTCAAAAGGAGCTGCTATAAGCCGTTTTAATCGTGTCATTGAAATAAATAACCAGCCCAACGGTGAATGGGAAGTTATAACTGAGAAAGGAAAAATAATTGCCGAACATGTGGTCAATGCCGCTGGATGCTTTGCTCCTGAAGTAGGAGCTATGGTTGGCGCAAAACCCCCTATAATTAATCTAGAGCACCAATACCTAATCACCGAAAACCACCCCTCATTAGAAGGACTTGATTGTGAATTACCTGTTTGCAGAGATTCGTATTGTTCATCCTATTTAAGACAAGAAGGGAAAGGACTTCTGATTGGACCATATGAAACATTTGGCGCAAAACCGTGGGCTTTAGAAGGAATGGATTGGGATTTTGACAGGGGTTTATTTCCAGATGACCTTGAAAGATTAATGCCTTTCTTGGATCGTTGCATGGAGCGGATGCCAATATTCAGTGAAGTTGGCATTAAAACCGTAATCAATGGACCCATTACTCATACACCTGATGACAATGTCTTGGCCGGTCCTCAGGCAAATCTTCGAAACTTCTGGAATTTATGTGGCTCCAGCATCGGGATCGCACAAGGTGGAATAGGCAAGTATATGGCGCAATGGATGATCCATGGTCAAACAGAATTAAACATGGCCTCTCTTGACAGTAGGCGTTTTGGAGATTGGGCAGACAAAGAATATTGCGCAACTAAGGCAATTGAATCCTATGAGATTATGTATACCGAAGTGGGTGCAAATGAAAATCCACAACATGGAAGAGTTCGTCGAACAAGTCCTCTTTATGGGATACTTGCGACTAAAGGAGCCATACATAATGTTGTCGCTGGTTTCGAGAAGCCCTTGTGGTTCCAAACTCAATCATTTCGACATGAAACGCTTACCTGGAAACGAAGTGATGCGCATATCATTGTGGCTGATGAATGCAAGTCGGTCCAAAATGATGCGGGAATTATCGATATCTCTGGATCTTCTAAATTTGAAATAAGCGGCAAGGGTGCTAAAGATTTCCTTAGCCGCCTATCCTGCAATAAATTGCCTTCTAAAGATGGCACCCTTGGTTTGACGCTGTTTCATGGTCCTCACGGTGGGGTCTTAACCGAACAATCGATTACAAGAATAAATGAGCAGCTTTTTTATTTGGTAGGTCCAATTTTGTCTGAATTTAGAGATCAACATTGGATGGGAATACATGCTGAAGATTTTGATGTGAAAATCCACAATCGAACGGAAGAGATTGGGGGCCTCTTATTGACTGGACCAAAATCTAGAGAGATATTGCAGCAATTGACCAAAGAGGATCTATCTAATGCCTCATTCCCTTGGTTAAGTTGCAAAAACACCATAATTGACAGCGCAACAGTTCGGGTGATCAGGGTTTCTTATGCTGGAGAATTGGGGTATGAACTGCACATGCCAAATTATCAACTATTATCAATATATCAATCCCTCTATAGGGTTGGTAAGAAACTGGGTCTCAGAGATTTTGGAGGATACGCCTTTAACTCCATGCGCATGGAAAAAATGTATCGCGCCTGGGGAAGTGAATTCACTGAAGAGATAAGTGGCATTGAAGCAGGCATGGAGCGTTTCATCGATACTAGCAGAGATTTTATTGGTCGAGACAATATTAAAGAAAGGCAATCTAAGGGTGTAAATACCAAACTTGCTTATTTAATCTTTGATGATGATTTGGCCAGTGAATGCTTTGGCAATGAAGCCGTATACCATGAAAAAAAATTGGTAGGCTTAACAACCAGCGGAGCATTCGGTCATCGTGTCGGAAAGAGTTTAGCATTTGCATACGTAGAGCCGACTTTAGTCTACCGAGGATCAAGACTGCAAGTATTAACAACCGCAGGAAAAAGAAACTGCCACGTCGAAATAGATCCTGTATATGACCCAAAAAACAATCAATTGCGAGGCTAAATAATGCCCTCAGCAAAGAGCCTGCCAACTGAAGCAGAAGTTATTATCATAGGTGGAGGTATTGTTGGTTGCTCGGTTGCCTATCACCTGGCAAAGAAAGGCATTAAAGATGTTGTATTGCTTGAAAGAAAACAATTAACTTGTGGAACAACTTGGCATGCCGCCGGCCTGGTGAGCATGCTTTGGCCAACGCCAACCCTAACTAATCTTGCAAAATACTGCCATGAATTATATGCCTCCTTGGAATCCGAAACCGGGCAAGCGACTGGTTATAAACGTATAGGCAGTGTTTCATTAGCAAGAAACTCAGAGAGACTTGAAGAACTGCAAAGAAACTCATCAATGGCAAAAGTATTTGGCGTTGAATCCAAAATGATTAACAACTGTGAACTAGAAGCTTTATATCCAGGAATCAACACAGAAGGTGTAATCGGAAGTTTATATATTGAAAAAGACGGACAAACGAATCCTATTGATACCACCATGGCATTGGCTAAAGGAGCGCGTAGCTTAGGCGCACAAATAATAGAAAATACAGAAGTCGAGGATATCTTAATGGATGGCAATAAGGCTGTTGGCGTCCAATGCGCGACAGGAAAAATAAAAGGGGGGAAAGTTATTCTAACTGGAGGTCTATGGTCTAGAGAAATTGCAAGAAAAGTTGGTGTTGATCTCCCTTTATTTGCTTGTGAACATTATTATGTGGTGACAGAAGCAATGCCTACACTTACGTCTCGTCCGGTTATGAGAGATTTTGATAAAGGAATTTATTTCAAAGAAGATGCAGGAAAGATGCTCATAGGATGGTTTGAACAAAACGCCATCGGCTGCCCAATGTCGAGAATAAGTGAAGATTTCTCTTTTGATGAATTCCCTGTCGATATGGAACATATCGAACCCTATTTAATGGCAGCCATGGAGACATTTCCACAAATCGGTGATGCCGGCATAAGGACTTTTTTTAATGGTCCCGAAAGTTTTACTAATGATAATCTCCATTTGTTAGGACCAACACCAGAAGTTGAAAATTTTTATGTAGCTTGTGGAATGAACTCTAAAGGAATCGCTGCTGCTGGAGGTCTCGGTAAAATATTCGCCGATTGGATTGTCGATGGTTATCCATCAGGAGAAATAACTGAAACTGATGTAAGAAGAAATAATTCAATTCAAACAACACAAACATACATTGAGTCTAGAATTCCAGAAGCTCTGGGTCACACCTATTCAATGCATTGGCCTTTTTATCAATATAAATCTGCACGAAATCTTTGGCAATCACCACTGCATGAGAATCTTTCAAAAGAAGGGGCATGCTTTGGCGAAGTAGGCGGATACGAACGCGCCAATTGGTTCGCAAGGAATGGATCGAAAGCAGAATATAAATACAGCTATAAACGTCAAAATTGGTTTGATTTTTATGCCGAAGAACATATAGCGGTAAGAGAGTCTGTTGGAATTTATGATATCTCATCCTTTGGAAAATTCCATGTATACGGCAAAGATGCAATGCGAACTCTGCAGTATATAAGTTGCGCGAATATTGATGTAGAACCAGGAAAAGTTGTTTACACACAGTGGCTAAATGAAAGAGGTGGCATTGAAGCTGATTTAACAATCGCCAGAATAAACGCAGAAAACTTCCATGTGATTACAAGCATTTCATCGTTAAAGAGAGACTGGTCGCACTTAAATAAGAATCTCTATGGCAATACTAGTATCTCAGACATAACAATGGACTATGCTTGCCTGTCGATACAAGGACCCCAGTCAAGAGAGTTATTAAAAAGAATCATAGATACTGATCTCGATAATGATAATTTTCTCTTTAGCACTGGCAAATATGCAAAGATCTCAGACATAGAAATCTGGATACAAAAACTCTCTTATGTTGGTGAACTCGGTTGGGAACTTTTTATCCCATCCATTAATGCCAAAGAAATCTATACAGCCATCAAAGAAGAAGGGCAAAAATATCAAATCCGCGATGTTGGTTTGCATGCATTAAATAGCCTAAGACTCGAGAAAGGCTATCGTCATTGGGGCCATGATATTGCTGCGGAAGATAATTTGTTTGAAGCCGGTTTATCTTTTGTCGCCAAACCAAATGCCAGCAATTTTATTGGAAAAGAGGCTTTTCTTAGAGAAGAGGCTAATGGATCCACTACGAAAAGATTGGTTCAATTTAAATTGGATGATCCATTACCTCTGTTGTATCACAACGAACCCATCATCATGAATGGAAAAGTTAATGGTTACTTAACATCAGGCATGTATGGTCATACCCTAGGAAGTGCGATTGGCATGGGATACATCAAATCACCAAATATATCTGAAAAGAAACTATCAAAATCTAAATTTGAGATAGAAATTGCAACCAAGCGTTATAGAGCAAAAGCTTCGCTCAGAGGCCTGTATGATCCAGATGGCGAAAAAATGAAACTATAATTTGGGGACTATCGTCTGCGCCGTCTTTTTGAGCGTCTTGAGCGATTTCCACTATTACCATCGCCTGCGTCAACACGAAAATTATTAATCCAGTTAGAACAATCAGGATCATGCCCCATCATAACATTTGCCCCAAGAACTGCCTGCATCACTTCTGGATGAAGTGGACTGGTAATTGCTGAAGTCATACCAGAAGCAATAGCCATGGTTAAGAATGCTGAATTAATACCATTCCTATTAGGTAATCCAAAGCTCACATTTGAAGCACCACAAGTAGTATTAACCTTTAATTCGTTTTTCAATCGAGACACCAGATGCATAATTTGCTTACCCGCGGAATTAATTGCGCCGATTGGCATTACTAAGGGATCCACAACAACATTCTCATGTGAAATTCCGTAATCTGCAGCTCTTTCGACTATTTTTTTGGCGACATCAAAACGTACATCAGGATCTTCCGAAATTCCTGTTTCATCATTAGAAATAGCCACTACTGCACAATTATATTTGGCAACCAATGGTAATACTGACTCTAATCTTTCTTCTTCTCCAGTAACTGAATTCACTAGAGCCTTTCCTTGATAAACTGATAAACCAGATTCCAATGCTGCAACTATTGATGAATCTATTGACAATGGCACATCGGTAACAGACTGAACAATCTTAATGGCTTTTGCCAAAAGAGCCGGTTCATCGACCAATGGGATGCCGGCATTCACATCCAACATGTGTGCGCCTGCATTTACCTGGGCAATGGCATCGGCTTCAACGCGACTAAAATCATCGGCTTTCATTTCTTCTGCTAATAGTTTCCTACCAGTCGGATTGATTCTTTCACCTATGATTACAAAAGGCTGATCAAATCCTATTTTCACCTCTTTAGTAGGTGAGCTAATTAATGTTGTTGTCATTGTTTTCTCCGATCTTAATATGCCTTTGCATTTTTTTAAAAGGTTACATTAGTTTTGAAATTGTCTCAGTTCGCCATTTTTCAGTTATTTCAATTTGGTTGAAACAAAATATATGGTATCCAGCAAGATTGGTGTCAGCAATATCTTTGTATTCAGAAATATTTGTTACCAATTTATCCGGATTATAGATACTAGACTTCATTAACTCTGCCGCTACTTGAGATTTTTTTCGCAAGAAACGTAGGGAGTCCCCAACACCTATTCTAAGCGAAGTTCTAAGAAGACGTCCTCGCTCAATGGCGCCAGGTAATCCAACCCAAACAGGAAGATGGATGCCTTGCTGATTAATACGAATCAACCAGTCACCCAATATGTTTGCATCAAAACACATTTGAGTAACAATGTAATCTGCTAAATCTTTTTTCTTTTCAAGTGCCTCCATTAAGTTTTTCTCGTTAATATCTGGATGCCCCTCAGGATGCGCAGCAATTCCAATATTCTTTATGTTATGACCGGATTTTTGTAAAGCTTTGAGAAGGTCATAGGCATTATTAAACTCACCGATTGGTTCGGGTCGATCGCCGCCAGGCACAAAAATACTCTCAATATTTAATGCGTCAAGTCTTTTGACGATAGTTTCAAGATGTCTTTCATCGCTTACGCATTTCGCAGCGATATGTGGAATAACCTGAAAACCTCGCGCGATAAGTTTTTCACTTAGCTCTATGGTTTCCTCTACACCTTTTGTTGGTGAACATGTGACAGCCAAATGCGTGTTTGGTTGAAGAGCTTCGAGCTTCTCCTCTATGCCTGGAACTGGAATAATTTCCATATAGGCGTTTTCCAGATCCTCTCGTATGCGTTTATCGACCGCTTTTGAAGGTTTGCTCATGCTAATAATTTTCTCCTATGTAAAGGATCATCTATACCCAAGGAAAGTATCTTAATTGTTCTCTGTGCTTAATTTATTCAGTTATTTTAACGCCGTGGTTTCGAATTAACTCTTGTAAATCCTCATCAGTATAAGTTTGATTTAACTTTGTTACCTCATCAATCAACAAACTATCGGCATCAACTTCGCCCTTAATTAATTCTGAAACTCTTCGCCATTCTGCAATATATTTCTGGCTACTGCCTTTCCCGGCACGCATAGCAGCTCTATCAATTGCTTCTTGGAAGCGATGATCTAACATCTGTTTTTTTCTGTTTCGGCCTTTTTGGACTAATACTTGCGACGGAATATCACGCCAAAAAATAGTAATCTTTTTAATTGCCATTTTTTAAATAATACAAATCTTTTTAAGCCGAGCTTTGTTGGCGCTCTGCCACCATAGCCACTGCAACCGCAGCTGCTTCAGCTGCATCTCTACAATATCGATCTGCGCCAACAGCTTCTCCAAATTCCTCATTCAATGGAGCGCCTCCAACAAGAACAATATAATCGTCGCGTATTCCTTTGTTTACCATTTCATCTATCACTACTTTCATATAGGGCATGGTTGTGGTGAGAAGAGCCGACATACCCAATATATCGGGCTTGTGTTTTTCCATTGCAGTGAAATAATCTTCCACCGAATTATTAATACCAATATCAAACACTTCAAAGCCTGCTCCTTCGAGCATCATGCCAACAAGATTCTTGCCAATATCATGAATATCGCCTTTAACTGTCCCTATAACCATTGAACCGACGGGTTTAGCACCAGTCTCAGCCAATAATGGTTTTAGGATAGCCATGCCGCCTTTCATGGCATTCGCTGCCAATAAAACCTCCGGCACGAATAGAATTCCGTCACGAAAATCAACGCCAACAATAGTCATTCCGGCCACCAGTGCCTCATTCAAGACCCTCTCTGGAGACCAATCACGTGACAATAATATATTGGTGCCTTCTTCTATTTCCTCTTTAAGGCCGTCATATAAATCATCGTGCATCTGTTCCACAAGCTCTTCATCGGATAAATCAGCTAAGATAATATCCTCTTCATTTTCCTCATTAGAGTCGCTCATAAATAATCTCACTCAATTGTTGTTGGCAATTTAAAATTACTTCTTAATGATTTAAATCAATAATCCCTATCTTCAAATTCTGATTTTCTCTTAGCTATATACTCAAGTAAAGCTTCATCAATCGCAGGATCCAATTTTGGAGCTTCGTATTCTTTTAACATCTTTTTCCATTTTAAATTGGCGCGCATTGCGCAGTCAAAACTTCCTTCTTCTTCCCATTGCTCAAAACTGTTGTTATCAGCGAGTTCAGACCGATAAAAAGCAGATTCAAAATTAGTTTGTGTATGCGCTGCACCTAAAAAGTGACCGCCTGGACCAATCTCCCTGAAGGCATCCATTGCTTGGGCATTTTCAGATAATTCAACACCTTCAAGCATCACAGCAAGCATTCCCGCTTGATCTGCATCCATTATAAATTTTTCATAGCCCATAGAAAGACCACTCTCAAGCCAGCCGGCTGTATGCAGCATAAAATTAACTCCCGCTAAGGCAGAGGTTTGCATTGTATTAGCCGACTCATAAGCGGCTTGCGCATCCGGAATTTTTGATGCGCATAATCCACCGCCACTTCGAAACGGCACACCTAATCGCCTTGCAAGTGCACCCACAATCGTCATTACATGACCTGGCTCAGGAGTACCAAATGTGGGCGCGCCTGATTGCATAGAAACTGCACTTGCGAATGTTCCAAATATTACCGGCGCTCCCGGTTTAACAAGTTGAATATAAGCCATGCCTGCAAGTGCTTCAGCAAGAATCTGTGTAACGGTACCTGCTGTGGTTACAGGCGACATTGCGCCAGCTAGAATAAAGGGTGAAATCATTGTTGCTTGATTATTCTCAGCATACACAGTGGCAGAACCAAGCATTGTGTCATCAAACGTTAAAGGTGAATTAGCATTAATCAAACTGGTTAAGACAGTATTTTCTTTGAGAAAGGTTTCGCCAAAAACCAGCTTTGCCATTGACACAGTGTCTTCAGCTCTTTCAGGATGTGTTACCGATCCCATAAATGGTTTATCGCTGTATTTGATATGACTGTATATCATGTCAAAGTGACGTTTATTGACAGGTATATCAACTGGCTCACATATCGTTCCGCCAGAGTGATGAAGATTTGGGCTCATGTACGCCAATTTTACGAAATTTCTAAAATCTTCAATTGTTGCGTATCGCCGACCTTTATCTAAATCCCTAACAAATGGCGATCCATAAGCTGGTGCGAGAACGGTTCTTCGCCCTCCAATAATAACATTATTTGCTGGATTCCTTGCGTGTTGCGTATATTCTTTTGGGGCATTTGATTGAATTATTTGCCGACAAAATCCTGGTGGAAAATGAACGCACTCATCATCAATATCGGCACCAGCATCCTTAAACAAATCTAGCGCTTTCGGGAAATCACGAAACTCAATCCCAATTTCCTCAAGCAAAATATCGGCATTCTTTTCTATTAGAGCCAGCTCTTCCTCATTTAAGATTTCAAAATACGGAATATTACGCTCAATATAAGGTCGATATTTCTTTGTGCCATGCTCTCTGGCAGCTATTTTCTTACTTCTTCCGCCACCTTGTCTTCGGCGTTTCCTTTCTGGCATAGTTTATCTTGCTCTAGTTAAGTAATCAGTTTGGTTATAATTAGCAATTCACATTCATTGGTTGATTATCTTAAGCATTATCTTTGTTCAAATATGACATTTATATGCTCAAAATTGCATAAAGTAAACACAATTTTATTGAAATAATAAACTCTTAAAAAAGTTATAAATAGAATCTATTCTTTCGTTAGAAAAATAATAAAGAGATTAAGATTCACTCACATTATGATATTAATGTTTGAGATAAATTAATTTCAACAGTAGACTCCTTCGCCAAGACATTTATCTGTCTAAATTATGAATTGAGTTATATGATAAATCTTTATTGTAGGTGAACAGAATTATGAAAGACTATCCGTCAGATCTTGAAATTGCGCAAACGGCATTAAAAGAGCACATCATTGATATTGCCAAAAAACTGGATATTAAAGAAACAGGGCTTTTACTCTATGGCAACGACAAGGCCAAAATCACCTATGACTACATTGATGCAGTAAAAGGCAATAAAGATGGTCATCTAATTTTGGTAACGGCAATATCCCCAACACCTGCTGGTGAAGGCAAAACAACCACAAGTGTTGGTCTTGTTGATGGCTTATGCCATATTGGCAAAAAAGCTATGATTTGTTTAAGAGAACCTAGCCTAGGTCCTTGTTTTGGTATGAAAGGTGGAGCCGCTGGTGGCGGTTACGCTCAAGTTATTCCAATGACCGACATTAATCTGCATTTCACGGGAGACTTTCACGCCATCGGAGCCGCTCACAATTTATTGTCAGCATTGATTGATAATCACATACATTGGGAAAATCAATTAAATATTGACCCAAGAAGAATAACTTGGAAACGAGTTGTGGATATGAATGACAGAGCCTTGAGAGATATCACCACAGGCTTAGGCGGCCCAGGCAATGGTATACCCCGTCAAGGCGGATTTGATATTACGGTTGCATCAGAAATTATGGCTGTATTTTGCCTGGCAACCGATCTTGACGATCTGCAAAAACGCATTGGAAATATTGTCATCGGTTACACACGAGATAAAAAACCAGTTAGAGTCAACCAACTTAATGCACAAGGAGCAATGACCGCTCTTTTGAAAGATGCCTTTCAACCTAATCTTGTGCAAACTTTAGAGAATAATCCTGCACTAATGCATGGTGGTCCATTTGCAAATATTGCGCATGGTTGTAATTCAGTGATAGCCACAAAGACAGCACTCAAGATGGCTGATTACGTGGTCACTGAAGCAGGATTTGGAGCTGACCTTGGGGCAGAAAAGTTTTTTGACATCAAATGCCGAAAAGCTCACCTTCATCCTGACGCAGTGGTATTAGTCGCTACCACTAAAGCTTTAAAAATGCATGGCGGGGTAGATAAATCAAATCTTAAAAAGGAGAATGTTGAAGCGATTATTGCAGGCTGTGAAAATCTGGGCCGACATATTCGCAATATAGGGCAATATGGTGTGCCGGTCACTGTGGCAATAAACAACTATGTTACAGATACTGCTAATGAACATCAGGCAATCATTGATTATTGTCAACAATTTGATATTGCTTGCAAAGTCTCGTCACATTGGTCTGATGGCGGAAAAGGAGCCAAAGATCTGGCAGAACATGTAACCGAAATGATCGAACATCAACAATCACAATTTAGAACACTTTATGATGATGACATGAAACTTTGGGACAAGGCTCGCCATATCGCCAGAACCATTTATGGCGCCGAAGATATTATTGCTGATAAGAAAGTCCGCGCACAATTTGATCAATTCGAGACTGAAGGTTACGGACACTATCCAGTATGCATGGCCAAAACGCAATACAGCTTCTCCACTGACCCTCAATTAACTGGTGCACCCAGCGGACATGATGTCCCTATACGTGAAATAAGATTGGCCTCAGGCGCTGAATTTATAGTTATAGTATGTGGAGATGTCATGACCATGCCAGGTTTACCGAGAAAACCCGCATCAGAAAACATAGGTATTAATGAGCAAAAACAAATCACTGGCTTATTCTAGGAAAATTCATTTGTTGCTTTTATGCAACAAAAATAAAAAAATCGGCAAAAAACAAAGAAATTTATTGTAGTTTTGTTGCAAATACATTAAATTTCAATTCAATACTATGGCAAAAAGTCAGAGTTATTTGTAACTGTGAAAATATGCCATTAAATTTAAATCGATTTATATAAAGTTAAACTAAGCAAAATACCCTAGGGGGAAACAGATATGCTTAAGGTAAATAAGGTACATCAAGCGGTACTATTTGCTATGTCAGCAAGCACGGCAGCTACAGCAGTGCACGCTCAAGCAATTGAAGAAATCACAGTAACCGCCACAAAACGATCAGCAAGCATGCAAGATATACCTCTTGCAGTGCAAGCAATGAGTTCACAGCAACTCGAAGATCAAAACATCCAAAGTTTCTCAGACTATGTTAAACATTTGCCAAGTGTGAATGCAGGTGGTCGCGGTCCGGGACAAAATGAAATTTACATTCGAGGCGCTGCTGTTGATGCCATTAATATTACAGTTGCAGAATCACAAGGTTCAGCACCAAACGTTGCACTCTATCTTGATGAGCAACCAGTAACAGCAGGTGGGCGTAACTTAGATGTCTACATTACTGACATGGAACGAATTGAGGTCCTTCCAGGACCACAAGGTACCTTGTACGGGGCAAGTTCAATGGCTGGTACAGTCCGATTGATCACCAACAAACCAAATCTTGATGAATTCCAAGGCAGCTGGACTGGAAGTTATGCAAGAACAGAAGGTGGTGAAGCTTCAAACAATTTGGAAGCCATGATTAACATTCCTATTGTGGAAGGCAAAATGGCATTTCGTGCCGCGCTCTACAATGATAACCAAGGTGGTTACATAGATAATGTGCCAGGTACTTTCACGGCAAGTAAAGCGAATAACCCAACTTTCCCTGGTGCTAGCGTTACTTATCAACCGGGACATCATTTCTTTAATGGTGAGTCCGTTCCAGATTGGACGACGACAA
>Ga0066866_10000150_pt1 | contig 24949 bp, 43 predicted proteins | sample ETN01SmetaG_3_FD_66435 | JGI IMG/M metagenome (GOLD analysis project Ga0066866, IMG submission 66435) | Marine microbial and viral communities from oxygen minimum zone, Eastern Pacific Ocean - ETNP2014F12-01SV263 | ecosystem: Environmental > Aquatic > Marine > Oceanic ...
TTTGAGTGGCATCTTCGATCAAGACTTCGCTAATGCTAACGGCTTAGCTTTAAAATTAATAGGAGATATTCCATTAAGACAATCTGCTAAAGAAGTAATAACTGAAATGTGTTTTCAACTAGGGTTCAAAGTTTCTCGCTTTGCAAAAATGTGGGATGCTCTTCAAAAGGATGACTATGCTACTGCCTCACTCGAAATGTTAGATTCAAACTGGCATAAGCAAACACCTAAGAGATGTGAAGACTTGGCTCAGATAATGAAAGAGGGTTAATCAATGTGGTTTAGTGCAATCAAGTTAGCTTTAAATGCTGGTACTCATATCTATAAGAATAGACAAAAAACTAAAATGTTAATGTCTGATGCTCAAATGAAACACGCAGAAAAAATGAGTTCAGGTCAATTAGAATACTCAGGCAAATTATTAGAGGCACGACAGGCAGACTGGAAAGACGAATTTATTTTGATCTTGCTCTCGATCCCTATTGTAATGCTCGGATTTTCTGTATGGTCTGATGATCCTGCACATATGGAAAAGATGAAACTCTTTTTTGAATACTTTTCTGATATGCCTTTTTGGTATCAATCAATTTTTGTGGGTGTCATAGCTAGTGTTTATGGTCTTAAAGCTACTGACTTGATTAAAAGGAAATAATACTATAGGTAGAAATTATGGATAAAATTAAAATGATACTAGATGATGGTAAAAGACACCTGAAGAACGCATTTAAAGGGGCGTGGATTAACGATATGGGTATTAAGTGTACTCAATGTATGAATAATCTAAGTCCTCGTGTATGGCTTTCTTTGGTGGTTCTAGCCCTAATTCTAGGTTTGTTCTTATGATAGATGAAGTGGGTTCTCATAATAACTGTATGTTCCTCACTCTCTAGTGGAAAAGTATGTGATCCTCCAAGAATCTTTGAGGATTATTCTTCTTGGCATAATTGTATTGAAAGTGGCTTAGATAAATCTGTCGAAATTATGGCAGGAATTGATGAAGATATAGTCAATCGTTATCTTCTTGGTCCTAATGTTTATTGTCAAAGACAACCTGAACAACCTAAAGTAGATATTTAATCTTTACCTTTGTTATAATTTACAAAGTGTTTACCATCTATACTTGTACAGTAATGAGCAAAGACTATCTTACCTTTATGTTTTCTATGAATCCATACTTCTCCGTTACCCTCTTTATAATTTTTATTCTCTTCAAAGTATGTGTATTTATCTATTAGATCAGAACACCAATGACCTACTGCTAGTTGTGCTGGTATCTTAGATACTTCTCCATTGAGTAAGTGAATCATTAATACGACTAACTTCATCTCTTAACTCCTTATCTTCCTTGTCCTCTATAGCGTTTTCTTTTGGTTTTTTTGTTTGGTCTTTTTGTGTGTCTTCCTTTTCTTCTGATTTTTTTTCGTTCAAATACAACTGCATTAAGAAGATTGTTTTTCTTTTTCTTTGCCATTTTTATTATACTCTCTTGGAAGTTCAGGACATCCTGCACACAACCATTTATCATTGATACCAAAGCATAAAGGTTCTTTACAATCTTTGCATATACGATTGTTTTCTTTAAACTTTTCCATTTCTTCTCCAGCATTTAACTCCTCATCATTTTGGCTAATGCTAACATCTGCCTTTTTATTTTTCATTAACCTTTTATATTCTTCTTCTTGTCTTCTAAATCTTTCTTGCTGTTTCCAATTAACCATACCAGTTATATATACCCCATATACTTAGTAATACATAGGTTATCTCCATTAAAAATCTTCCGTACCCCTCTTGACTTCGATCTTGCCAACCCCAGTACGCCCACATAGAGCAAGATATAACGCCAAGCATCCACCCAAACGATTGATACTCGTTTATCTTAAAAGTTGTTAATATAAATACACTACATATTGCTATACAAAATGCAATATACCTAGCTATCTTCGTGTCTAATTTTCTCCTTAATACTTTTTTCATAGGGCATCCTATATTCCTTATGATTTAAAAGTATGTCTATAAATAAATTGAGGTTAATGCAAACTAAAGTTTCTCCAAAATCTTCGTGTAAAAACAAGGCATCTGCACCTTGTTTCCAGCGTTTAAGAGTCTTGAATCCTACTCCTCCTTTACGCCCTTTAACTTCTACATTAATACTGGGATTGTTGATTTGAATATCGTGTGGAAAATCTTGTAATGCTCCACTCATCGGTTGTCTTCGAGCAGACAAACCTTTCTTCTTCAATAACTTGACTAAATTATTTTCTATTCTGTAACCTTTTCTTTTGCTTTTATTAGTCATCAGGAATATACTCACTATCATCTCTCAATAATAATGCATTATCTTCCAGCTTAACTAAAGGGAATGCTTCATATGTTTTCTGAATATAATATTGTAATCTTTTAAACAATACATTATCAGGTTTATCCATTAAAGCATTAGCAATTAACTTAGCATCTAAACTAATTTCCTCTTGTTGCTTTACCAATCTTTATACCTCCTTTCTCGTAATCTCTATTAATAATTAATCTTCTTGAGTCGCCATACTTACCTACTTTCTTTAGGTAATCTTTTTTAATTAGTCTTTCTATTGCTCCCCAAGATTGTGAACGAGATTTAAAAGAACAACCCTGAGTTATCTCCGAATAACTAGGGCTGATCTTATGTTCTAAAATAAACTTCTTACAATATTGATATACTTTGTATTCGTTTCTTGTCATTAGAACGGAACCTCATTCTCCTCTTTTGTTTCAACAGTAGATTCTTTCGGCTCATCAATCCCTCCCTCATCATATGAGGAGGTCTTGGGTTCGCCTCCATTTGTTTTCTTGTCCAGCAATTTCATCTTGCTTTCGAATCTATCCAAATGTATTTCTGCTGTCTTCATTGGCTGTCCATCTTTTTCCCAAGATCGATATGTTAGTCTTCCTTGCAACAACACCATACTTCCTTTTGTTGTGTACCTTGCAAGTGTATCTGCGATACGATCATCCCATACTATGACCTTGTGCCAATCAGTTTCCTTTTCTCCTTTGATGGTCCTGTTTGTAGCTACACTTAATATGGCATAGCTACTTCCCTTTGAAGTTTGTTTGACTTCAGGATCACGACCAAGGTTTCCTATTATTACTATATTGTTATACATTCTTAGGTTCTCCTTTGTTTAGTTCGCCTAGTTTATTTTCATACAATGTCTTAGTATGAAGATATATTGCGTGTGAAGATTGTCTTGCTTTAGCCATATGTACTTTGTACATCTTGCCATAACCTAACAATGCTTTCTTTGATTTAGAGTTTTTAATTTCCTCTTGAAATTTATTCAACACTTCATCATCACTTGCTCCTACTTTTGCATTAGAAGTTTGTTTAACATCTAACTCATCTTCAGAATAAATGAATCCGTGTAAACCAATTAGCTTTAAGATTGCTCTATCTATTGCTCTCTTCTCAGCCATCGCATAAGGGTAAGCATTCCTACTATTCTTTGGACTTGCCTCTCCATATGTAATTACTTTCATATCTTTAAGAGATGCATAACATTTGATACAAACTATTCCCTCTTTGGAATTTGTTTCAATCTCTTCTAATTGATTAATGTTTACTTTTTTCTTTGCACCTGCGATCTCTATGTATCGATGGTACATTACCCAAGTTCCGTGGCAATCCCACAAACATTCTTTGCCTGTGAATCCAAGGTCCTTGAGTATATCTGTTACTCTTTTGTCTAGTTGTTTAGCCATTGTATCTACCTCCTTTGGTTTCTTCTTTAATGGTTAAGTACCCAGCTTTAGTTCTTGATATAAGAATACCAGAACCTGTTGCTCTACGACAATTATCAGGTACTTTAGCTTTCAACACTTGTGATATTGCTTTGTGTTCATTGGCTTGTATTTTAGTTTCGTGCCAACGAGGAGCTAAAGACATAAACTCATTATCTTTAACTTCATCAAAGTTAATTGTAATCATATCATTGATTTTTATTTTACCTGCGAGTTTAGGTAATTCACTTGTGTCAAGTTTTTCAGGTTCTTTATCTTCTTGAACATACTGCCAAAAAGATTTTTCAATCTCATAAAGTTTTTTCTGATAAGTTTTATCAGCATCAACCTTACAAGTTTCATATCTATTGTTCCCAAAAATAACAGATAGATATATATATGGTGCTTTCGATACCATTAGATAATGTTGTAGCTGTGGCATATAATTCTGCACACAGTTATCCATAGTATTGTTTGAGTTTGTATGTTTACATTCAATAGGTAATGGTACTTTAGTTTCTGCTACACTACCATTATCACTATTCATAACTACACCATCGTATGATGCAAACATAAATTGGTCCTGTTGCCTTAACTCTCCAGCATTAGAAATTACTTTGAAGTTCTTTTCATATTCAAAGAATCTAATATTAACTGGCTCAGTTATTACACCAATTTGTACTGCAAGATTCTTGGATAAATCCTCAGGTACTTGCTTACCTGTTTTTTCCAACCATAACTTATGCCAATCTCCTCTCATAATTCGATTAGCATCCGATCCTCCTATACCTTTTGATCTATCAAGAGGTACTACTTTAATGTTGGAGTTTGATACTACTTTAGTATTCATATTTTACTCCTCCTTTGTTCTATCTATATACGCCTTTTGTTTATAGATTTCAAGTCTATAAAATGTTTTAGTAACATTCTGCAACCACCTTAAATGATAGGTATATGGTGGTTCTAATCTATCCACAAATTCTTTTGGTAATGGTAAGCGAGGATATTTATAAGATTTAATTATATCCTCCATACAATCTTTTAATAGGAATGTAGGGTACTTTAAAAGTATTCTAAAGTATTGTTCTAATCCTACTTCATTCGGTACTTGTATTGAAAATGTACTAGCTATTGTTTCTAATACAACTGCAACATCTTTCCTTGTACACGGAGATATATATCCTGCCATCCTTGATATAATTTCAGGTGCATCCTTAATTATCTTTTCGTTTATTTGGAATGACTCGTCTTTCCCCATCTTGTGTTGTATCTCGAATACCTGCAACATCAAGGATTCGTTTGCGTCTTTCTTGAATGCTTGAGGTATCGTAGATAGTGTTGCTCGTCTTAGTCTGTCTTCTAGTGTGTCTGAATTGGACTCCTCTCCTGATCCAGTTTCTGAAACAAGCATCCCAGTCTGCTTTAATGCCTCCATTTGCTTTGTAGTAGTCAATGAATTGTTCTTTTTCATATTCGATATTAACCTCCATTCCATATCGTTCCTTAATCCATTCAACATCTCTTGGATTAGGAATATAATTGCGTGATATTGGTTTCTTATGTAAGTAAAGATTAATGTTAAAACCTAATGCATTAATCCAGTTGATTAGATTAGGACCATTGGGAAATTTCTTTCCACTTTCCCAAGCAGTTATCAATGAGTCAGCTACACCTATAGTCTGTGATAACTCTTGACTACTAATCATTTGTCTTTGTCTAAGATACTTGAGTTCGAGTATCATCTCTTTGTATAACATAATCTTTCCAATCTATTTTATCTGCATAACTTCCTCTTGTATTAAAGAAGTTATTGTATTGTGAATACTCAGCCATAAACATACGAGAATAAAATGGTTTGTAATCATTATTAATCTTATAACAAGGATCATTTGTTTCTACTTCTGTTTCCCATCTTATTCTATTGATAATCATTTCAGATGATAATCTTTTATGACCTCTATCTATTGCTATCTTTGTAAACTTAACAAACAATTTATATATCTGAGGATTCTCTTGATGAAATTTTTTAAACTCATCAACTAAATCTTTAAACTCTAAATCTAATTGTGTCATACATTACCCTTTCTTCTTGATGCCTCTAGTGTTCTCCATACTTCTATTCTCATTACTGCACTAAGTCTTTTGTTTCTTAATACTGCTACTTTAGTTTCTAAATCACATAATTTTTTATTGTAATTCTTAAACTCATCTGTACTAAAAAATTTTTCTTGTGCTTTAGATACTGGTATGTCTGCATTGGTTATACTAATATACTTTCCTTTAATATGTTTAAGGTCGTGTACTTCTTTAGATAATTTTGCAGTAAGTTCAGCATATTCAACATCAGTTTCTGCTATGTATTGAAGATCATTCTCCAATTTCTTTTGGTCTATCATACTTCCTCCTTTCTAATTTATATTCTCGTTTGTTCTTTGCTTTTGTTTCTGTTGTGAGATAACACCATTCATCGAAGTAAGGATTGTTTGGTCCACAACTCCAACCCTTACTCCGACTTAATCTATTCAATGCGTGTATTCTCTTGTCTATCCAACTGTCCATTTGTACCATCCTTTTCTACTACCTTAACTTCAATGAATCCATTGGCTCTTGCAGTATCAATTACATTCTTAGGATTGTGTCCAAAGTAATCACATAATCTAATGAAGTTCCAAAGAGATACATCATTACTATTCTTTTCATACTTTTGAATCTGTTGAAATGTTACTCCAAGATGTTTTCCTAAATTTGTTTGAGTACATCTTTTATTATGAGTAGATTTACCATCTCTTGATAACTTCATCCACATTCCAACATTCGAAAAGAACTTATGTCTGTTTTCTTTATCGTGTTGATCCATTTTATTCTCCTCCCTCTAATACTATTTCTTGATTCTTATCATCATACATTTTTAAGGTATTAGTCTTAATAGTATAATGTCCATTGTCAGAATTATCTCCATCATTTGAATCTTTACCTAGATAAATGCTATGAGATATATCTGTATTGTGTATAATAGGTTTGTTTATATCAGATGATCCATCTGTTTTTTCAAAACCTGTACACTCTCTTAACTGTTTGTGTTGTCTAAGTTCTCCAATGAATTGAACCATTATATTTCTTGATTCCATTCTACTTGTTGGATCACTTACTTTTCCTTTTTCTTTTTTTATTCTTACATTGAAATCTTTTATCCAATGCAAAGCAACTTGTGGAAACCAAGTGCCTCCCCAATGATGAAATATACTTGGACTTTCATCTCCATCCTTATCTTTAAAAGATATACTTACTCTATCTCCCATGTTTCCTCCTTACTTTACGCACCAAGCGAATCACAATGACTCGCTTGATGCCACGCATATAGTGTTCTACTAATTTATTAAAGATAATTTACTGGCGTGGATTTTCATCCGACTTTGCCACAGCAAATATCTATTTGTATGGTATAGTAGATTAAACCATAACAAATTCTTTGCGGTGCAGTACCTCTCGGTACTACACCTATCTAACATAAGACCAAGTTTGAGATCGGTGGCAAACAACCCTGACCGCTATCCTCATTACTTGAACCTCGTTTAATGTTTGTTAAACACCTATGATTAGAATCCATTAAGCTACTTTCTCCTCAGTTATTGGTTGCAAACTTTCGCAATACTTAACTGCTTTACTTGATAATGTTGATGCTCTTATGATTGCATCTTCATTATCTTCTAAACATTTAATCCAACTATTAAGATATTGTGCGTGATCTTCTCTTGGATTAGAAGTTATGTTTAGATTCGTAGCCATAAAACAACTTCCTAATTCTGCTACTAACTCTTCAAATGCATACTCCATTTTCGCAAACTTGGTTGATAGATTTCGTTTGCATCTTGACTCGTGTCCTGTCCAATGAGTTAGTTCGTGCAACAAAGTACAATAATAATTTTCTGTTGCAGTACTATTCTGTGTATTAATAAATGATTGTTTAATAGGCATACATATTGCATCTGTTGTTGGATTGTAGTATGCCATCGCCTCTCCTGTTTCGAATATATTTGCTTTAGTATTCTTTACAAATTGCTCGGCTTTAACTATATCATTTACTTTATTCTCAAACTTATCAAAGTATTCAAACTTCTTAGTATCTCCAATGACATCCTCAATATTCCATACATCAAACGCAGTATAAAAATTAAATTTTCTTTTTGCTTTTGATCCATCTCTTAACTCAACTTCTTTTTCAAATGGTTGAGGTCTAATAAGTTTAATGCTCTTACCTTTAGGTACTTTGCATCCGTGCTTTGCCCATTGTCTATAAGTTCCCCAAACTTTACGAGTATAATGTTTATCTTTCTTAATGAATGCTAATGATAACCATAAAGTATTTAACCCTGTGTAATGATAACCCTCACAAGATATGTATCTTCTATTAGCGAATGGTCTGGTCCAACTTGTACCATTTGCTTTAGCTTTCTTCATCAAGTCTAATAATATTCCTGTTATGTTTTCAAATATATCTTTTACTTTCATATCTTACTCCATACTATTATGAATCCAATGAAGTAGATTAATAATGTAAACCATAACTCATCTATTAATTGTGTTTCCATTATCGTACCTCCATTTGTTTCTTTATTGCTAGGCATTCTTTATGTGCTTTATGATAAGCATCTTTCCAGTATTGATAGTCTTCTGTTATATGAAACTTATCATCCTTATATGTTTTAAGAATTACAAATATACTTGCTCGTAATCCCTCCCAATATGTAAGCTGAGTATTGAAAACAATCATCTCTTGTTCTAAATCATAGACAGATTTCTCATCTATTGCATCAGCTACTGCATCTGTTTCAGGAAATATATTAGTCATACTTCCTCCTATATTCTAATTGATTTCCAAATTGATTCAGTTTTTTAACGACAAGATTCAATCGAGTTTTCTTGTCTGTTATTAATGAATCAATCTCAGCTATTGTTGTTTCTCTTGATACAATAATGCCAAACTCATTGGCTATTGCTTTCCTGAAAGCACACATATCGTAATGCTTGGCTTTACCTTTATATATAATCATACTCTTGTCCTCCCTAGTTGTATTGTTATAGTTTTGTTCTACTTAAGTCAAGTATCATTTCAACCAAAGTTTCGCTTTAGTATGATACTTAATTTAAGTTCTTCATCTAGCGATCAGATAAATCCAATCGCTAGATTGTTGTAATTATGCAACACTTATGCGATAACTACTCTTTTTCTTGCTTGTTGCAAAATTACAACAGCATCTTTATATGCCTGTGATTGATCTTTTACTGGCATATTATATACAGGCATCTTGAAATTAGAGCCATAAGTCTGATTAAATCTAGACTTATAAAGTGCCTCTAATGTTCTTTGAAGATTTTGATAGAAAGGTAATTGTACTTCAATCACTTTCTTTAAATCTTCTTGAAGACTTTGCATCTTCTCATCATTCTGAACATCTTTATTCTGTTCATACTGACGAGTTGCATAATCAAGATTATCAGTTAGTTTTGCTTTAAACTCTACTGATTGTTTCTGCATACTCTTCGTGATACCTATCATCTTCGATAAAAAACCTTTATCTAAAGTATAAGCACCATCTTTTGTTTTATCCGAAACACCTAGATCAATCATTGTATCTAGTATTTCAGTTACTGGTTTTACTATGTTTGTCATTTTCTACCTCCTATGGTTGATTTATTAAACAAACGCCAACCTGCTTTGACGATTCAACAAATCAAATTGCACCGAGGAACGAGGGAAACCCAATTTGCGGAGGATTGGGCGGTACGGAGGGAGCAAATTGTGGTTGCAATTATGATTTGTAATCGGCTAGGTTAGGCGTGAAGTTTAATTCAACCATAGAAGAGGTAGTGAACAAACATCTAGTAAAGCGACTGAAATACGATACTATATGTTGTCTGTGTTTCGGTGGCTTGACACAAAAGATGGATGCGTCTATACTCTAATAAACTAACTTCTTAGAGGTATAGTTATACTTAGAGTATGCAGAATAAAAGATTAGCACTAACTGATAATATGAATACCAAGAGAGTACAACTAACAGGTAAAGCAAAGCTGTTAGTAGATACGCTGGTATCTTCAGGTTGTACCATCACAGAAGCATCAAAACTCGCAGGTTACAAGGGTAATTCTGCTCGTGTGAGTGCATCAAGGATGCTACGAAAACCTGAAGTACAACAGTATATGGCACAAGAGATACAGCGATCTCTTGGTATTCATTCTGCTAAAGCATCAGCGAAACTTCTGACGCTTTCTCAGGGTGCTAGGTCCGAGTATGTACAGCTTGAAGCTAGTAAGGACATACTCGACAGGGCTGGATTCAAAGCACCTGAGAAACACCAACACTTAGTCGGTGGAGATTTTCACATTAACATCGACTTGTCTTAGAAAATCTCAGCGTCTATCGGTTTTTAACTCTTGGGTGGGGTTAAAAACTCGTGAATGTTACAGCGAGGTGGGGTTATACACGCAATATAGTTCTTTAACATTCGTTCTACTTATGTTATCAACTTATCGTGAAGTATCTTGTGCTTATTTGGAGGAGGGATGATTCCGAATTGCAGGAAAAGAAATTGGTTGAGGCAAAGGATGATATAGACCTCTTGAAAAAAATTTCAGTTCCTGTAGGTTCAAGAGCAACATATGAAGAAATGAAAGAAGAGGAGAAACAATGAAGTTCGTACCTAAAGCAGACACGCCTAGTGGAAGAAATGATTCAAGGAGGAATTATGAAGAATCAAGAAAAATCAGAAAAAGAAGTTACCAAGAACAGCAAGTCTTCGAAAGCATCTCAAATGATGAAAGCAAATCAGATGAGAGCAAAGAAGATGGTGGCGAATGAGAACAAGGATAAAAAGTCTAGGCAAGAAAAAGCCATCGAGCAATACAAGCAAGTCAAAATCCTCAAAGGGCATAGCGAAGAAGAAGCCGAAAGGATGGCAAAAGAACAAATACTAAATCAATGGGAAGTATGACAGAAGATCGTGGTCCATTAGATTTAACACAAAAGATAGAAACACAAGCTATTCAAATCAACGAATTAAAAGAAATCAATTCTTATCATAGAAAGTATGTAGGCGATCTACTTAAAGAATTAGATCAGTACAAAGCTCAAGTTTTAAAATTAGAAAAAGAATTAAGAAGATGAATATCTTTACTAAGTATTCTTTGCAGGAAATTAAAACCTTGCGTACTGTCGTTAAGAATGTACATATGAAACATTATCCTACTGAAAAGAAAACAGATAAGGAAGCAGATAGGATATTAGAAACAATTTCTCCTGAAACATTAGAGAAGTTGCACAAACTGGCAGTAGATTATGGGATCACTAACTTATAAACCTGATGGACAGGTTCTAAAAAATTTTTTAAAGGATGTAAGTTTCTTTAGAGGATTAAGAGGACCAGTAGGTTCAGGTAAGTCTGTTGCTTGTTGCATAGAAATTATTAGAAGAGCCATATCTCAAAAGCCATCAGAAGATGGTAAAAGAAAATCGAGATGGGCTGTCATTAGAAATACTAATCCACAATTAAAAACAACAACTATTAAGACTTGGCTTGATTGGTTTCCTGAACAAGAGTGGGGTCCATTTATTTGGTCTGTTCCTTATACTCATAGAATATCCAAAGGAGATATTGAATTAGAAGTTATCTTCTTAGCATTAGATAGACCTGAAGATGTTAAAAAATTATTATCATTAGAATTAACTGGAGTATGGATTAATGAAGCAAGAGAAATACCCAAGTCTATTGTTGATGCTTGTTCAATGAGGGTAGGTCGTTTTCCAAGTATGAGAGAGGGTGGAGCATCTTGGTATGGAGTTATAGCAGATACCAATCCTCCTGACTCAGATCATTGGTGGGCTATCCTTGCAGGAGAAACAATCATTCCTGATTACATTACAAAACAAGAAGCTAAGATGTTAATTAAACCTGCTAACTGGAAGTTCTATAATCAACCTCCTGCTATGTTTGAAAATCGAAATAAAGAAAATGAAATAGAGGGATATGAATTTAATAAAGAAGCTGAGAATCAAAAGAACCTAACACCAATGTATTATAAAAATATTATTCAAGGTAAAACTAAATCTTGGATAGATGTTTATATTTTAAATAAACTAGGACAAATAGAAGATGGTAAACCAGTTTATGAATCCTTTAGATCAGATGTTCATATAGCAAAAGGAGATGTTGCTGTAGCTAAAGGTGTTCCTATATTTATGGGATTAGACTTTGGATTAACACCAGCTTGTATCTTTGCACAAAGAATAAGAGGTCGATGGGTTATTATTGATGAATTAGTTGCTGAAGATATGGGTATTGTTAAATTTTCAAAACTTATGAAACAACATATGGCAACCTATCTTCCTAGAGATTTTTATATATATGGCGATCCAGCAGGGGATCATAGAGTACAAACAGATGAAAGTACACCTTTTCAAATCTTAAGAGGTAATGGAATTATTGCTAGACCTGCACCATCAAATGATGTAACTCTTCGTTTGGAATCAGTTACTACTGTTTTATCAAGAATGGTTGATGGAGATAGTGGAATGTTAATTGATCCCAAGTGTAACAATTTAATTAAAGGATTTACAGGTGGTTATCACTATAGAAGACTTCAGGTATCAGGAGAACGATATGATGAAAAGCCCAATAAAAACAGGTTCTCCCATATACACGATGCTCTTCAATATTTATTATTGGGTGCAGGAGAGGGAAGAACTTTGACAATGGGCAAAAAAATTAGTAAACCAGTAGTAGCAAAGAGAAATTATAATGTTTTTGATGTTAAACCAAAATCTGTATATGAAAGGAGAAACTAAGTATGTGTGCTGGTCCATTTAAACCTAAAATACCTGCTCCTCCACCACCACCACCTGAAGAGGAAAGTGTGAGGCAACAGCGACAAAGACTTCGTAACGAACAACAAGCTGAGAAAACGAAAAACAAACAAGCTCAGTACGAAGAAAGAGTTGCGGCTTACCAAGGTAGAAGAGGAAGAAGATCACTTCTAACTGGAAGAAGAGGCGGAATGGGATATGAAATTGCATCTAGCTTGATGAGTAATCAAACTTTAGGAGCATAATATTATGGTAGTAGAAGTTAAACCACAGTTGGATGTGAATCCAAATGATGGAGGTGTAAGACAATTACTTACTCGATATAACCACGCTAAAGCTATTAAAGATATGTGGTTACCAACATTCGAGGAATGTTATGAGTTTGCTTTACCTCAAAGAGAAAGTTTTTATACTGAGTCTATTGGTAGAAGAAGATCAGATAGAATCTTTGATGAAACAGCAGTAGTTGGTGTTCAAGAATTTGCATCAAGATTACAAGCTGGTATTGTTCCTAACTATGCAAGATGGGCTGACTTAGTTGCAGGTACAGAAATTCCAAAAGAACAACAAAAAGAAGTTAATCTTAATTTAGATCAAGTAACAGAATATGTATTTGAAATTTTACAGAACTCAAACTTCTCTCAAGAAGTACACGAAACATTTTTAGATATAGCTTTAGGTACTGGATGTTTATTAGTTGAAGAGGGAGATGCAGTACAACCAATTAGATTCAAAGCAATACCATTACCACAAGTAGTTTTAGATTCAGGACACGATGATAGGATAGATCATATCTACAGAAAAAGAACAATCAGATTTAAAGAAATATTAATTGCATATCCTGACGGAAAGTTATCAGAAAAAATGATAATGGATATGGAAAAAAATCCAGACCACGAATGCGAAGTAGTGGAAATGGTTTATAAAAATTATTCCAATACAAAAGAAGATGAACATCATTTCTGCGTAATTGCTCCAATGTATGAACACAAAATATTCGATCAAACATTTAAAGGTTTAGGATCAAATCCATACATAGTTTATAGATGGTCTAAAGTTGCAGGAGAAGTTTACGGAAGAGGACCATTACAATTAGCGTTACCTGCAATTAAAACTTCTAACTTAGTTATAGAATTAATTTTAGAAAATGCACAAATGTCCATCTCAGGAATGTACCAAGTAGAAGATGATGGAGTTATTAATGTCGATAATATTTCTTTGATTCCGGGGACAATCATTCCGAAAGCGGCTGGATCATCAGGACTTCAACCAATCGCACCAGCAGGAAATTTTAATGTAAGCGATTTAGTTTTAAGAGATATGAGAACTAATATTAAAAAAGCATTATACAATGAAATGTTAGGAGTACCGAATGAAAAAACTCCTATGTCTGCAACAGAAGTAGCAGAAAGAATGGCTGACCTTTCAAGACAAATTGGTTCTGCATTCGGAAGATTACAAGCTGAATTAGTTAATCCAGTACTACAAAGAATAATTTATATATTAAAAAAACAAGGAAGAATTAAAATCCCAGTAGTTAATGGTAGAGAAATTAAAATTAAATCTTCTTCTCCATTAGCACAAGCACAACATCAACAAGATGTAGCAACAGTAGATAGATTTTTAGGAATGGTCCAAGCAAGAGTAGGACCACAATTATTAAACATATTAGTTAAACAAGATGAAGTAGCTAAATATGTTGCTAAGAAATTAGGAATACCTGAAGAATTAATTAGATCACAAGAGGAAATGGCAATAGCGGCAGGTCAAATGCAACAAATGATGAACCAAGCCCAAGGTGCTATGGGAGGTCAAGCTAATGGAGCAACACCACCTGCACCACCAACAGAACCCACGCAGTAAAAACAATATGATTTATGTATAAATCCATATTAGTTATATCTGATTTACATATACCTTATCATCACAAAGACAGTTTCGCTTTCCTTAAAGCAATTAAAAAAGAATTTAAACCTGACTACATAGTTAATATTGGCGATCTATTAGATTTTCACGCAATCAATATGCATATGCACGATCCTGATTTATATTCAGCAGGACACGAATTAAAAGCATCAAGAAGATATATTAAAGAATTAGAATCTATATTTCCAAAAATGGTTGAAGTAGATTCAAATCATTCTAGTTTAGTTTATAGAAGAGCATTAAAGTATGGAATGAGTAGAGAATTTTTAAAAGACTATGGAGAATTTTTAGGAACTAAGAAATGGAAGTGGATAGATGATCTAACATTAACAATGTCTAATGGACAAAGATGTTTCTTTACTCACGGAAGATCAGCAGATATTTTAAAAGTTTCTCAAACAATGGGAATGTCAGCAGTACAAGGACACTACCATACAAAATTTGTGATTAGCTGGTGGGCTAATCCTGATAACTTATTTTTTGGTATGAATGTTGGATGTTTAATAAATCAAAAATCTTTAGCTATGTCATATGCAAAAAATTTTAGAACACGCTTTATAGTAGGATGTGGAATAATATTAGGAGGAATACCAAGATTACTTCCTCTTGTATTAGATAAGAAAGGAGATTGGATAGGAAAGATTGTATGATCGAAGATGATAAAATTAACCCAAAGTATTATCAAGCAGGTAAATGCTCTTGTGGTAGAACATTACAAACATATGAATATGTAAAACATTTACCATATGCAGATGCAACTGCAATTAAGTATATCACTAGACATAGGTTAAAAGGTGGCTCAACTGATATTAGAAAAGCTATATGGTTTTTAAAAGCGATATTAAAAGATGAGTATAAGGAAACCGAGTAAACCTATAATTATAGGAGATAAACGATATTATAAATATCTTATAATATGGGAAGATATTGTTGGGGATTCTACATTAACTGATTATAATGATTTCGATCATATGAAATGTGCATTAATTTATACTGAAGCATATATATTTAAGAAAGGTAAAAAGTATCTATACTCATTTGCTAGTTATCAAAATAGTGATGGAGAAGTAGGATTTGGGGATAGGAATATTTACCCTAGAAGTGTAATCAAAAAAGTGATAAGGATATAGAATGAAAGCAGAACAAAATAAACCTTTAATTGGTTTAGATAATTATACACGCAGTCCTGCTGAAGAAGAAAGACTAAATATGGTATTCGTTGAAGCTTTTAATACCGCATCAGGTAAAGAAGTATTAAAATCTCTTAGAGCAATAACTCTTGAGTCTGTTGCTGGAGGAGAAGTATCAAATGAAACATTAAGACATTTAGAGGGGCAAAGATATTTAGTTGGTCTTATTCAAAGACGGATAAATAAAGGTGCAAGTCAAAAAATAATAAAGGAGCAAATAAAATAAAATGGCTGAAGCAGAAACACAAACACAAGAACAACCTCAGGTTCAACCACAAGAACAACCTAAGGAACAACCACAAGAAACACAACCTCAGGAAACTCAACCTGTTCAACAAGAACAAGTTAAAAGAGAAAGACCTGAGTATATTCCTGAAAAGTTTTGGAATAAAGATACTAACGAACCTATCTTAGATGAATTAGGTAAATCATATCTCAATCTTGAAAAATATGTTGGTGGCAAAAAAGAAGAAATGAAAAAAATTGTTGCTGATGAACTTCAAGTTGAAGCACAAAAGAATCGACCTGAAACAAAAGAAAAATATGAATTACCAAAACTTCCTGATGGAGTTACAGAAGACATAGTGAATGCAAATCCTATGACAGAATGGTGGAAAGATTATTGTTGGCAACAATCAGGTAATCAAGAAATGTTCCAAGAGGGAGTTAATAAATATGTTGATATGTATTTAGGTTCTCAAGTTAATGTCGATGAACAAAAACAAAAACTAGGAGAAAATGCTGAAGCAAGAATAGATGCAGTTAATAGTTGGGCATCAACATTTTTTAATCAAGAACAATTCGAAAGTATTGCAGGAACATTAGGGCAAACAGCCGAGGGTATTGAAGCATTAGAAAAAGTAATTGATGCAACAAAACAAAATGTTTCTCGTGCTAACCAAGTTACGCAACCTGAAAGACCTCTAACATTAGCAGATGTTAGAACTATGATGAAAGACAAAAGGTATTATGATTCAAAAGATCGTGATCCTAATTTTGTCAGACGAGTGGATGAAGCATTCAGTCGTTTATATCGTGGCTAATGTTATATGTTGAAAAGACTATACCAGACCATTGTTTTGATTTAGCTCCAAGACTTAAGTCTTTAGACAGGTACGAGATAGCAGTATTAGGGCTTGATCCATTACACGCCTTATTACTGCCATTTCGTTATAACAGACCAAACATCCATACATTTACAATTTTAACGGAACATACCAAAGAAGTAGTAGCTATATTTGGTGTTATACCTACTAAAACTAATCCAAGAGTAGGATATATTTGGTTTCTAGCATCAGATTTATTAGATAAATACTATAGATATTTCCTTAGGGGGAATAAAAGATGGTTAGGATATATGGAAGAACACTTTGATTATCTATGTAATTGGATCATTGAAGAACATACAGTAAGTATCAGATGGTTAAAGTGGCAAGGATTTAATTTTTCTCACGCAACACTTGTAAAAGATGTAAAAATGTTATACTTCTATAAACGAATACATAAAGTATTCAAAAAAGGTACACTGCCTTTATTGAAAGAAATTGGTCCAATTTGGACAACCAAAATTAATCAAGAAAGATAACAGTTTTTTATTAACAACAAACTGACAAGGAGAAAAAGTTATGAGTACATCTATTTCTACTGCGTTTATAAAACAGTTTGAGTCAGAAGTTCATATGGCTTATCAGCGTATGGGTTCGAAACTTAGAAATACTGTTAGGCAGATAAATAATGTTACTGGTAGCCAAGCGAGATTCCAAAAAGTGGGTACAGGTACTGCTGTGTCTAAATCAAGACACGCACAAGTTCCTACTATGGATATTTCGCATAGTACAGTTGATGTTACTTTAGCAGACTACTATGCGGCAGATTATGTCGATAGATTAGACGAGCTAAAAACTAACATTGACGAAAGACAAATACTATCTCAGTCGGCGGCGGCGGCTCTTGGAAGAAAAACAGATTCATTAATTACTACTGTTTTAGATGCTGGTACAAACTCGAACAATGTGGCTCACGGTTCAGCAGGTTTAACACTTGCTAAAGCATTGACGGTTTACGAAGCATTCGGTGGTAGCGATGTTCCTGACGATGGCGGAAGATACTTTGTTGTATCTCCTGCTGGATGGGCTGATTTATTACAAGTAGATCAGTTCTCTCGTGCAGAATACATCGGAGAAGCTGGACTTCCTTATGCTGGCGGTATGACTGCTAAAAGATGGTTATCTTTCACTTGGTTTGTACACTCAGGTCTTTCTAAAGCTAGTACAACTAGAGAATGCCACGCATTTCACAAATCTGCGATTGGTGTTGCTAGTGGTGCAGATATTAGAACTGAGATCAATTACATTCCAGAAAAAGTCAGTAATCTAATCACATCTTATATGTCAATGGGTGCAGTAATGATTGACAATAATGGTGCGGTTAAGGTTCAAATAACAGAATAGGAGATAAATAATATGGCATTTGTAGCGGCAGACTTGAAAAAGGTTGCAGGTGGAGCTGTAGGACTTTGGTACTATTCTTCAACTGACGCAATCGGTACTATAGATGATGCAGACTATTTTCTTGGTGCAACCAACGAACTTAAAGTTAGCGATGTTATAATCGCTGTAGGTGCGACTGGTGGTACTAGAACAGTAGATATGTTAGTGGTCCAAACCAATACTGGTTCGGCATTAACAACTGTATTAGGCACATAGTAATAACTATAAGATTGAGGGGCGGACTTGCGTTTGCCCCTCATTTAAGATAAGAAGAAAAAATGGCTGACAGTAAATTTGATATATGTAGTAAAGCATTAGTATTAGTAGGTGCGAATACAATCGCAAGTTTTACTGAAAGCACAACCGAATCAAAGGTTGCAAGTCAATTATACGAATCAACATTAGAGAATTTATTAACAAGATGCAGATGGAGATTTGCATCCAAACAAGCACAACTAAGTAAAAATAGTGCTGATCCAACAGCAAGATATGAATCTTCATATGCTTTACCATCAGATGCTTTTATTGTTCATACTGTAACAGTAGCAGATGATGTAATTAAATATGATAGATACGGAACAAATATATTTACAAATACATCTTCAACTGATACAGTAATAGCGGATTATACCTTTCAACCATCCGAAAGCGATTTTCCTCCCTACTTTAAACAGACGCTAGTTTTCGAACTAGCGTCTTTGTTTGCAGGAGCAGTCGCAAGAAACGATCAATTATCAGAACTCTATCATAAAAGAGCAATAGCACAGATGGCGATAGCAAAAGCATTAGACGCACAAGCACAAACAACTAGAAGAATTGATGTTGATAGATTTAGAAATGTTAGAAATGTAACAGCATTAAATCGAATAGATGCTAAATCGCCATAGGAAATGAACTATGGCAAGACAAAGAGTACATCAATCTAGTTTCTTACGAGGAGAACTCGATCCCACAATTATATCTCGTGTCGATGTTGCGGCATATGCACAAGGTTTAAAGAAAGCAAGAAATGTTATTCCTTTAAACCAAGGTGGAGTAGAGAGAAGAGGTGGAACTTTATTTAGAGCAGACTTAGGTGCAGTAACTAGATTAGAAACTTTTATTTTTAATTCAAATCAAGAATATATCTTTGCTTTTCAGCATACTGTATTAAAAATTTATTCAACAGCAGGATCATTATTAGCAACATTTACTTCTTGTCCGTGGATTACAGATGATTTGTATGAATTAAATTTTACACAACAAGGAGATACAATGATTATTGTTCACGAAAATATTGTACCTCAAATTGTTACAAGAATAGGATCAACTTCATTTACTAGAGAAGCATTTGGTTTTGAAATGAGTGTTAATGGAGAAAAAACATATCAACCTTATTTTAAATTTGCAAGTGATAGTATTACATTAGATATTAATAATACAACAAAAGGAACAACAGGAGTAACTTGCACAACATCAAGTGCATATTGGACAAGTGCTTATGTAGGTATGATTATAAGATACCACGGAGCAGAATTAACAATTACAGGATATACTTCATCAACTGTAGTAACAGCTACATTAAATGATGAGGTAGAAATAGAATTAGATGATGATCCTCTTGCAAGTAAACAAGGATCAGGTTTAATAACAGTAACTCAAGTAGGACACGGATTTGCAACAGGAGCATCTGTAACTATTGCAGGAGCAGAAGATATTTTTGATGCAGATGGAAACGGATTATCATCAGGAAACTTAAATGGAACATTTACTATAACAGTAGTGGATGACGATCATTGGCAATATACTGCTAGTTCAAGTGATACAGCTACTGAATCTGTAGATGGTGGTGGAGTAAGAGTTATTATTTCAGGACACCCTCCTACAAGAAATTGGGATGAACAAGTATTTTCAGCAGTGAATGGTTATCCAAAAACTGTAACATTTCACGAACAAAGATTATTTTTTGGTGGTGTTACTGGTTTACCTGATGGAATACAAGCAAGTAAAGTAGCAGACTTTTATAACTTTGATGTCGGAGAGTCACAAGATTCTGATTCAGTACAAATACAAATAGCATCAGATCAAATCAATGAGATAAGACATTTAGTTTCAGGAAAATTATTACAAATACTTACAAGTACTTCTGAGTTTTTTTTAAAACCACAAGTATCAAAACCAATTACTCCTACAGATATACAAATTATAAGACAAACAAGTTTAGGTTGCCAATTAAAAGCTATGCCTAGATTGTTTGATGGTGCTACAATTTTTGTTCAAAACAATGGTAAGACAGTAAGAGAATATCTTTATAACGCAGGAACAGAAGAATATACTTCTAATTCTATAAGTTTATTATCTAATCATTTAATAACAAGTCCACAAGATTCAGCCAAGATTACATCTCTCCCTAATCGAACAGAACAATTTTATTTACTTGTTAATTCAGATGGTACAATGGGGATATTTACATCACAACGAGCAGAAAAAATTGCAGGATGGATGTTATGGTCCACAGATGGAACTATTGAATCTGTTGCTTGTACAACTAGCAATATCTATATTGCAGTAAAACGAAACATTAATAGCTCAGATGTTTATTATCTTGAACAATTTGCATCTACAGCTTTTGATCTGCCAACAGATATGACTGTTACTAAAACTATTTCAGGAAGTTATCAACCACACGGAACTCCCTTAGTAAAAGGAGCATTTAGTAGTACTACTACATTTATTGGAGATGGTTTTACAAATGCTCCAAGTCAAGGAGAAACATTTCAGTTTGGAGGAAGTGGTACAACTTATACAATTCAAAGTGTAACTGCTACTGGTACAAGTGGAGAATATACAATCGTTATAAATGCGGCAACATCGCAATCAGATAACACAGCATTACAATTTGTTACATCTAAAGTATTTTCAGGATTAAATACTACTCCTGATATGAGAGGTAAAAAAGTTTATTTTACTTCAGGTTCAACTGAGGGTGGTAGTGTATATTATTACGGATCAGGCACTGTAAGTTCAGGTGGAGTAGTGTCTATTGGAACAGCTATAGCATCTGCTGATATAGGATTAGACTATACAATTACTGTTCATACATTACCAATAGATTCAACAATGCAAAATGGACAACTTACAGGTTATCCTAGAAAAATTGGTAAAGCAGTAGTAGAATTATCTTCAACATTTAATATGACAATAAATACTAATGATGTAGTACTAACAGAAACAACTTTAAATACATCAACTGGATTAACCAGTTTTACAGGAAAGAAAGAGGTTTATGTGTTAGGATATAATTTAGAACCAAATTTAGAAATTACTCAATCAGCACCAGTACCTATGAGATTACTGGGATTAACAACGGAGGTATATTACTAATGTGTGTTCCAGCGGCATTTGTAGCGATGGGTGCAAGTACAACGACTGCGGCAACTCTAGCGGCAGTTTCACAAGTAGGTCTTATTGTTGGTGGTACTATGATGAGTATCAATGCACAAAGACAAGCGGCGGCTTATCAACAAATGCAATATGCGGCTCAACAAAAAGCATATAAAGATCAAGCTGATGCGGCAGAACTTCAAACACTTATGGATGAGAATGATAGAAAAAGAAAATACTTAGCACAAATATCTCAGAATAGAGCATTACTATCTATCTCAGGTACTACAGTAGATTCAGCATCAAATAGAGCATTCTTCGCCGCAGGTAAAGAAGTAGTTAAAAGAGATTTACAAAAAATTAAATTAATGGGTACAGAAAAAAGATTAGCGGCTTTATATGGAAAACAACAAGCTGGATTAGCGGCTTCAGCGGCTGGTTCATCTGCTAAAGCTGGTATCTATGCAACAGCAGGAAGAGGATTAATGACTTCTTATGCATCGGCAAAAGAATTAAAACCTAATTGGTTTACACTTAAAGGTTAATAATGGCTAAATTAAAACAAGAAACAGATCAAATAAGATATTCAGAACAAATCGGTGTTAATCGAGGAGGAGGATTTGCAGTAGCGGCTGATGCACAAATAAGAACAGCTAATGCTTGGGATAATCTTGTAGGTAACTTTGCTAATTTTACTTTACAAGAAACGAAAGAGTGGGGAAAAAAACTAGGAGAAACAACTGCAAAAGAATATGAGTTTGGACAGAAAGAAGTACAATATATAGATGCTGATGGTAAAGAACAAAAACAATTTATTCCTCAAAAATTTACAACACCTGATAGTTTAACAACAGCTACAAGTATAGAAGCATTTGAAAATGATATTTATCTAAAATACCAAAGAGAAGTAGAATCAAGTATTAATGAGATTATATTAGATGAAAGAGATAAAGCTGAAACTGCATATGCAGATAAATTTACATTTGAAGATGTCGTTACTACAAGACTAAAACCTTTATTAGATAATTTAGAACCAACATTTAAACAAGTAACAGAAACATATATCAGAAATAATGTTGGCTCACACGGAAGAATGGTACAAAAAAATCATATCCGATTTAATCAAATGAAAGATAATGTATCTTATAATTCAGAAATTAAATCAGCTAAACTAAATTTAGATAAAGCATTAATATATGGAGATACAACACTTATCACAGAAAATATGAACAAACTCAAAACTGTTATTCAACAGTATTCAGGAAAAAATGTTATAGATGCAATAGCTGGAGGAAAAGAAATAATTAAAAATGCAGAAGCATCTATGAGAGTTTTTAAATTATTTCAACACGATGGACTACATATTGGAGATTACGATACAGCAACTTCAAATGATCTAATTAATAGTATTGATAATTACGAAAAGATTGCAAGTCTTTTACAATACAAAGGACCAAAACAAATTACCATTAAATTAAATAATGGAAATAATGTAATTCTAACCAAAGAGGATATTCAAAAAGCAAGTGGAAATAATCTTGGTGTTATTAATGATGTTAGAATTGCTCTTGCAAATCAAGCAAATATTATGAGTAAAATTGCAAAAGAAAAAACAGAAATAGCAGGTGTAACAAATGCTATGAAACTAAATTATGAAAATGTTAGTACAGGTAATAACCCTACAAAAAATGGATTAAGTCAAAAGGAGTGGGAAAAAAAAGTATATAATTCTACCAATATCCATACAGCTATTAATGATTATAATTCTGATGTAGAAGTTGAACAACAAGTAACACACGAAAATTATATACAAAGTAACGATTTTATTAAATGGATGGTAACAGTTAATGATGCATTACCACCAGTAATAACTGAAAAAATTAATTCTTCATTTGAAAATTATAATCAAGTAGGAATACAAGAATTAAGAGATAGTTCTGTCATAAGATTTTTAACAAACTTTAATCATTCCTTTAAAACCACAATAGGAGATAATAAATCAAAGTTTATTTCATCTAATGTTAGTACAGTTAAGTTAGATAAATTAGCATCTCTTGGTTTTAGTAAATCAGTACAAAATAAAATATACTTCTTGGAAGAAAAATTAAGATTAAATCCTAATATGGCAGATGCAATAAGAGATATGGAAGCACATTTTTCTAATATTAAAGCAGAAGATTATCAAACATTAAAAGCGGCTATTTCAATAGGATCAGATGGAAAATACAAAGGTGCGGCAGAAATTAATGCATATGTAGATAAAAAAGTAATAGACATACTAGATAAATGGACTACTTGGAATCCATCTTTATCAATGTCTTTATCAAGTGCAGTTAAAAATGAAATAGCAGAATATATAATGAAAGGTCATCCAATTCAAAGATTAGGGCAATTAGATTCTGCAATCTTATCATCAATGCAATATGTATTAGATGGAAAAACAGGATATGGATTTAGTGAAGTAACATATAGTCCATTTATGAATATGGGATATGACAAAGGAGATTACGGAAATATAAGACATTTTGTATTAGATGCGGCTGAAAATTTTTATGCTCTTCCAACTAAAGGAGAATCTACAACTGTTAATATATTAGGAGTAGATTCAACAGTACATACAATTAAAGACGGAGAAATGACTCTTAATTGGATGAAACCAATTATAATGGATATGGTTAAACAATCTGATGATTGGGATAAAATGAAAGTATTTAAACCATCATTAGGAAAAAATATATTTTTACAAAGTACAGGTTTTGGAACTAATACACAGCCGAAATATAATTTAGTTTGGGTAGATCAAAGCGGACAAGCACAATTAATTACAGATCAAGATGGATTGCCTATGTACTATGATCCATCTCCTGATTATACAGCAAGATATAATAAAGCATTTGCTGATTTTCCTGACTTAGAAAAGAGATTAGATGATTATAGAACTAAAAGAAATGAATGGGCAATTAAAAGAAATGAAGTACATCCAGTATTACCATTACCAAAAATATATTACGATCAGTCTATGGATAATTAAAATTAATGGAAAAGAATACCAAAACAAATGTATATAACCCAAAGGAAAATGAAAAAGATTTAACTATTTTCCGTAATATTAATACAATCAATTCCCCTTTACCTACTAATACAGGTCAATCTTATAAATATGATATGGGATTTTGGTCTGATGTAATTGATGAATGGAATTTATCTTGGATAGGTCAGGTTAAAGATAATGCAGGTACTTCAAATGAATGGTTTGATAAAGGATTTGATGAAAATTATGATCCATTTGCTCCTGAAAATTTAGATGGCTTTGAAGAATATGCAGATCAATTTGTTGAAATTTTAAATCAAGAACATCATCAAGTAG
>Ga0066866_10000163_pt1 | contig 24248 bp, 15 predicted proteins | sample ETN01SmetaG_3_FD_66435 | JGI IMG/M metagenome (GOLD analysis project Ga0066866, IMG submission 66435) | Marine microbial and viral communities from oxygen minimum zone, Eastern Pacific Ocean - ETNP2014F12-01SV263 | ecosystem: Environmental > Aquatic > Marine > Oceanic ...
CTCCTTGGTGCAGAGTCATCAAACAAAAGTTTATTTGGGAATTTTGTAGCCTACTTTCCAGTAGATTTTCGACAACAATTCAGATTTTCAATCCTACGCCGTAATGCAGGCAATCAAAACTCTCCTAATGGAGTTTTAGATAACACTGCATTATCTAATCATGAAGTGACGGGTACTTACTCTTATTTTGGTAGAGCCAGTCGCTCAATAATCATTTTGGAAGAAATTAACATGAATTATGGTATCCCTGGAAGTTATGAGGGGCATATTGATGGGGTGGATATTAAAATGAATAAAAAATCACAAAAGTATAACTACCATAAAGACATTTTTTTTCTGGGATTTCAAACATTAGATATGGATCAGCGTTTCATAAGCTACATGCACAGTGAATATGAAAAAGGCAATATTGATCCTTCCGTCCGCATGGATCAAAAGATTTTTTCTTTACAAAGTAAGCTTACTGGTAATCATCTAACTGTTGGGTCTTTATTACAATATCGTGATTTCAAAGCAGGGGGGTTCTATTGGACACCTGATGCAGAAGAAATAAGCTTAGCTATATTTGGGATGCTTGAGAAAGAAATAAAAGATTTTACATTACAAATTTCATCAAGGGCTGAATTTCTTACAGTTATACCAGAAACATCATTAATCTATTTATCAAACTTAAGTAATAGTCAAGTCGTAAATCGGTACTACCCCATTTTTGCGGGAGCAGTAGGTATTTATAGATCTTGGGAAAATTGGAAACTTTCTTTAGGGGCCATGCTCACTGGGCGAGCTCCAAGTATTGAGGATTTATACTCTGATGGACCTCATCTGGGGACATACGCATATGAAATTGGGAAACCTGAATTAGATTTGGAAAATACAATTGGTGTTGAGGCATCATTGGAGCATAGTACTGAAAAAAGTGATATTAGGTTTACAGGTTATCATAACTTTAGCCCTAATTATCACATTAGCACAAAAATGGGAGACGGCTATGAGCCTGGTGCTGATTGGATTGAGTGGGGAAGTGGAACTAGTGGATGGCTGTATAAATATCAAATGCAAGGATTGAGATCGCGGATTTATGGCCTTGAATTCGATTTTCAGTACGAACTACTCAAATTAATCAATTTGCACGGTAATCTATCAGTTACTAGAGGGGAAAATATTTCAGACAACAAACCACTTGCATATGTACCGCCAGACAATTTGTTATTTTCAACAGAATTAGATTTGAAACCATTTTCTGTAGAAATGCAACTTAAAAAGGTATTACCCCAAACAAGGCTAGGTGAATTTGAAACCAAGACAAGCGGTTACTTTATTACTGATTTAAATGGGAGTTTTACAATCCATAAATCGCAGATGACTCACAAATTCATATTTCAAATAGACAATATTTTTGATGAAGTATATTATAATCATCTTTCAAGAATAAAACTAATTATGCCTGAAAAAGGTCAAAGTTTCAGTATGCAATATCGATTAGTGTTTTAACTATTTTTCGTATAATCATCTAGATCCAAATAATTAGTAAAAATCTCGATTTAGACTACAAGAATTCTATTTATGAGAAGGAAATAACGTATTATTATCAGTATCAAATCGGCTCATTTTCGTCGTAATATGAATTATATTAAGGCATACGAGGGAGTTAGATGGGCCTCATAACCTAGTTCCATTTTCGGGAATTAATGTTAATGAAAAAAAGAGTAAATTAAATTAATGACAATGTATTGTTTGTTGTATGAAGAGAATCAAAATATCTGTTAATGGTTCCAAACGGGAGATCAATATTGATGTTGATACTCCCTTGTTATGGGTTCTTCGCGACGAGCTGAAGTTAACCGGAACAAAATACGGCTGCGGCCGCGGTCTTTGCGGTGCCTGTACTGTCCATATAAATGGAGAAGAAACAAGGTCCTGCATCACCGCTGTTGAAAATATCCAGGGCAAGGAGATAACCACCATTGAAGGGTTATCTAAGAATTCTGATCATCCAGTGCAAAAAGCCTGGATTGCCGAGGATGTGCCCCAATGCGGGTATTGCCAGTCCGGCCAGATCATGACCGCAGCGGCCTTTTTAACCAGGAATAACAATCCAAGCAAAGGTGATATAGATAATGCCTTAAAAATGAATATATGTCGTTGCGGTACGTATCAACGTATCCGCAAAGCAGTAATTCGTGCGGCAGAGGAAACGAAAGATGGCTGAAAAAACGGATATAAATAGACGGGATTTTCTGAAAATCGCATCTGCTGCAGGAACGGGTCTGGCGATTGGTTTTTATCTGCCGTTTAAAAATAAAATTTTGGCTGCGGACTCAGCATCTGGTATACCCTTTAGTCCCAATGCCTGGATAACGGTCCGTCCCGATAATATTGTAACCATAGCAGTCGATGAGTCAGAAATGGGTCAAGGTGTTTGGACAGCTCTGCCAATGATCATCGCTGAGGAAATGGAATTGGATTGGTCCAAGATCCAGGTTATTCAGGCTCCTGTTGATAAAGATCGATTTGGCAATCAAGGAACAGGCGGCAGTGCATCGGTACGCTCTTCGTGGGAAAAATTGAGGAAAGCAGGTGCGGTAGCTAAGGAGATGCTTTTAGAAGCAGCCGCCCGAAAATGGTCTGTTCCTAAACAAGATTGCTACGGGGAAAATGGTCTTGTCCTGAATCGAGTCAATGGAAAAAAACTGAGCTATGGGGATTTATCCATAACGGCGTCGGGCCTGAAAATTCCTGATAACGTTATCCTGAAAGATCCCCAGGATTTTCGTATTATTGGCAGGAATATTCCCAGAACGGACACACCCCTGAAGGTCAATGGTACAGCGGAGTATGCTATGGATGTGGATTTGCCGAATATGGTTCATGCTTTTATCATTCGCTGTCCTATTTTTGGCGGAAAATTGCAAAAGGTGAATGATGCCAAAGCGAAACGAGTCCCTGGTGTTCTGGATATATTCGAAGTGGAAAATGGCATAGCGGTTGTGGGTGCATCCACCTGGGCTGCCTTACAGGGGCGAAAAACTCTTGATATCACTTGGAATAAAGGTCCCAATAAAGATTTAGATAATGAATCCATTGCCAAATATTTTAAGAAAAAAAGTGAAAAAAAAGGTGCAGTAGGTAGAAATGATGGAAATGCAAGAAAAGCACTAAAGAAGACTGAGAATATTATAGAAGCTGTATACAAAGTACCCTTCCAGGCTCATGCCACTATGGAACCTATGAACTGTGTTGTGGATGTGCAGGATCATCGCTGCCGGATATGGGCACCCACGCAATTCCCTCATTCGGCCAAGAAGCAAGCGGCTGAGATCACCGGGCTGCCAATGGATAAAGTTGAAATTTATGTAACTTTTCTTGGCGGCGGATTTGGGCGGCGTGCCTTTAATGATTTCATAAACGATGGTCTGGAAGTGTCTATGCATATGGGCAGACCCGTAAAACTTATCTGGATGAGGGAAGATGATATGCGCCATGACTATTACCGCCCTGCGTCGCGACATATATTGAAAGGCGGTCTTAGTGAAACTGGGGAAACAATTGCCTGGACCCATAAAGTAGTGGCCCCATCCATTCTTTTTGGACAAATGTTTAAATATCCAGTGCCATTCAAAGATAAACTGGATGTAATAGCATTGGCTGGGGCAAAGGAGTTGGCCTATTCAATTCCAAATATTCGAGTGGAGTATAAATCAGCGAATACGGATGTCCCGGTAGGTTGGTGGCGGTCGGTGTATGATTCTCAAAACGCCTATGCAAACGAATGCTTTGTAGATGAACTGGCCTTTGGAGCTGATCAAGATCCGGTAGAATATCGTTTAAAAATGCTGGAAAATTCACCACGAAGTGCCGGGGTACTAAAAATGGCATCCAGGAAAGCAGGATGGGGCCGCCGTTTGTCAGAAGACATCTTTCAAGGTGTCTCCTGTCACGGATCTTTTGGATCCTACGTTGCCCAGATTGCGGAAGTTTCTGTTCAAAAAGACGGAAGCATTAAAGTTCATCGGGTGGTGTGTGCTGTTGATTGCGGACAAGTGGTAAATCCATCCATTGTAGAAGCCCAGATGGAAAGCAGTATTGTTTATGGACTTTCTGCGACCCTAAACGGAGAGATCACCATTGAAAAGGGCGGGGTGGCCCAAAGCAATTTTCATGAATTTGAAGTATTACGTATGGATAAAATGCCCCAGGTAGAAGTCCATATTGTTAACAGTAAGGAGCAGCCCGGCGGGGTTGGCGAACCAGGTTTGCCGCCAATTGCCCCTGCAGTTGCCAATGCGGTATTTGCCGCTACAGGAAAAAGAATCAGGAAACTGCCTATTAGACCCAGTGACCTTAGATCCTGACAGAAGATGCCATGTGCAGCAGGGTTTAGGGAACTATTTTTTATTACGTATTGAATTACAGCAAATAAAAGGGTATCTGCGATAATGGACTATTTTTCTGTTATTAAGAGCTGATCGATATGATCTAACGTGGTTCCAATATCTTCCTTTGTATTGTAGAAATGGGGAGAAAATCGTATTGTATCCGCCCTGAGAGATACAAAAACCTGTTGATCCTTTAATTTCTGAACAAGAGCGGCTGAATTATACCCTTCAAAATTTGCAGCTACAATAGCTGATCGTTCCTTTTCATTCACTGGAGATAATATTCGGGCATTTTGTTTTATAAGACCTGCAATCAGCTGATCAGTTAATAAACGGTTATGAGTGCATATAGTTTCTACTCCAATATCCAATATATAGCTAATGGAAGCCTCCAGGCCTCTGGCACAGCCAAAAGCCATAGTACTGAATTCAAATTTTTTTGCCGTATCCGGATATTCAATTCTTCCGGGATCCAGGTCCCACATATGTTTATGGCTGCGGAAACCCACAAGGCCTGGTTCTAAATTATGCTGTAACTCAGGATTAATATACATTACAGCAGCACCAAATGGACCGCAAAGCCATTTGTAGGCACCACAGACCAGGGCATCAATAAAACCTGTTTTTCCATCAATGGGTATGGCTCCGGCAGACTGGGTCGCATCAACAATAAATAGTGCACCAGCTTCATGTGCTGCATCAGATAATTTTTTCAGGTCGAATACCTGTCCATTGCCGTATTCTACATGGGATATACAAACCACCGCTGTTTGTTGATCCATAAGTTTTACTATATCATCTAGGTCCAGATAATCGTCTTTACATTGTGCAAGTTTTAGAGTAGCTCCAGTAGCATTGGCAACCCGCTGCCAGGGATATACAGTGCTGGGAAACACGATATCGGTACTGATAATATTTTCTCCTTTTTTAGGCGCAATGGCCCAAGCCAGGGAACTAAGTAATTCTGTGGCACTGGATCCAACAGCAATATCAGTAGGATTAACGTTAAATAACTGTGCTGCAAGATCATGAATTGAATCAAAAACATCCGCTTCAGCTAATTCATTAAAATTGTTACTGCCATTGAATGCAACATCGTTATACCAATCAGAGATGGCGGTTCTGCAGCCCTCGTACATTAAGGCAACGTTGGCAGCATTCAGATAAATAAAATCATCTCTTTTGGGGAAATCAGCAGTGGGTACAAGCGGTTTCATTAGCCTGTTATACAGGTGGTAACTGATGGGCAAAGGTCATGAGATCCATTGCAGGTAGCCGTAAATATTCATAGCCATGATAATGAATGACATAGCGGCAGTAGAGTACGCCTTTTTGTAGATCGAATAAAGACCAACAAACAGATTCCCAGTAAACCAGACCAGCCATGAGGATGTAAGTTCATTGGCATTGAGATAATAGCCAAAGATCACCAGTGCAGCACCTGCCCAGCCAATATATTTCCAGGTTATTTTTGAAAAGAACTTTCCCTTTGAATTGTACAAATTATTCGTCATGGTTTATAGACCACATAAATAGAAATGCCATTTTGGAATTTAGTATTTCATTCAACAGTTTCCCTAAGGAAGACTGTATTTTTCCAGCCTATTTTTTGTTTATGACAGTACCTTGGTTAGATTTGAAGTGTGAAAAAACATTCCATATTGTTGCCCATGCTGGTATTTATTTCGTTGGACTGCAGTGAACCACCAAAGGTAGAGAAAGATACAACGCCGCCTGATGTATATATATTAACCCCTGCTACGGGGTCAGTGGTTAGTGAAATGGTGATTATTACTGCTTACGCAAAGGATAATGAAGGTATCGACAGGGTGGAATTATTAATCAATGACACGCTGGCATATTTGGGAGAAAGAGTGGATACACTGTATGCAGTAGAATGGAACAGCACCCATTATGAAAATAACGAGTATCAGTTGCAGGCAGTTGCGACTGATCTGTCAGATAATTCAGCTCTATCTCTGCCTATAGCATTGGTGGTGGATAATTCCAACTCTGCCCCCCAGGCGCAGAATATTGTCAATATTTCCTACAATCAAACAAAAATGACCATTACCTGGGCACCCTCGGCCGAAGCGGATCTTCAGGCCTACGAGATCCTTATTTCGGAATCCTATAACGGCCAGAAAACAACCATAGCCACCATCAGTGACTCCAGTGTGACCAGTTACACTACAACAGATTTTAATCCAGGTGTGGTGCACTATTACTGGCTGAAAGTGATTGATATCTACAATTATACATCCACCGGCAATGGCTATCGATTGATCGATGCTGTCCCCACGCCGGTGACCCTGAACCCGACCCAGGAAGTGAATGGGCTGCATAAATTCTCATGGACCACAAATACAGACTCCGATTTTGTTTCCTATACCTTGAGTATGCTGCGGCTGGAAAATACGGAGCAGGATACTATTTTATTTTTTTCCACCAACAGCCTGGATACATCCTATACGGCACCTTTTGTGCTTACGGAAAAGTTCTATCAAATTACCGTTGAAGATTACTGGGGTCTGAAATCGAAAAGTAATATCCTGGAAGTGGATTTTGGGCCCCCGCCGGTTATTTTATATACCACCGCCCCGGATACCATTGTTCGCCCCGGCCCTGGTGCAGACAGTTTATACCTTATCACTGCCCAGATCACCGATGGGAATGGTCTGGGGACCATCGATATCGCCGGTTTTACATCTTACGTGGTCACTGCAGACTCCTTGTGGGGCGACAGCACATATTTCTCTCTTTTTGATGACGGTGGGCTGGATACATTAATTGAAGCCGGACATACCAGCGGGGACACCCTTGCAGGAGACGGACTCTTTTGCAACCAGATCGTTATCAATTCCCAGACCATGGCCGCCGTCTATGACTGGGTCTTTACAGCGCGGGATATCAACCTGCAGTCCAGTGATCCGGTTGCAGTGCGGGTTGTTATTGAATAGAATTTCCAAAGTGAAGAAAATAGTTATACACATAGTATGAGCCCGCCAGTCTCCGGATTCAGTTCCATAGTCAGCTCCCTTAAGACAGCCCGGACCGTGGGATACAGGAAATTTTTCAATGCTGTCCGTTCCAGGAATACATGCAAGACCTGCGCATTGGGCATGGGCGGTCAGAAGGGAGGTATGGTCAATGAGGCCGGCAGTTTCCCGGAAATCTGTAAAAAGAGTATCCAGGCCCAGCTCACGGATATACAAGATCCGATTCCGGAGAAATTGTTCGAGGATAATACCATAACGCAATTCAAAGCCATGCGGCCCATTAACCTGGAACGTCTGGGCCGGCTTAATACACCCTTATGGAATACCGGAGGAAATGATCGTTATATGCCCATCAGCTGGCAGGAGGCTCTACCCCGGCTGACAAGGGCACTAAAACAGGCTGATCCCGACCGTACCTTCTTTTACAGTTCAGGAAGGTCTTCCAACGAAGCGGCTTTCCTGCTGCAGGTGTTTGCCAGAGTCCTGGGGACGAACAATATAAATAACTGTTCTTATTACTGCCACCAGGCTTCCGGTGCAGGACTGAGCGGAACCATCGGCAGCGGCACTGCCACGGTGATACTGGATGATTTGAAGCATGCGGACATGATCTGGGTCATGGGTGCGAACCCCTCTTCCAATCACCCGCGGTTCATGAAAGAACTCCTGCATTGTCGGCGGCGGGGTGGAAAGGTCATTATTGTTAATCCATTGCGAGAATCGGGACTGGTAAAATTCACTGTTCCCAGCGACTGGCGGGCCATGGTCTTACGTGATCATGAGATCGCAACTACCTACGTTCAGCCTCATATCGGAGGAGACATTGCACTGTTAAAGGGTATTGCCAAAGTTTTGATAGAAGGAAAACATATAGATCAAAGGTATATCGAACATTACACCAGCGGCTACGGAAATTTTTCAGAGAATATTCTTGCTACACCCTGGGAAGATATAGAGCACTCATCCGGTGTTGGGCGCAGCAAGATCACAGAACTGGCTGCACTCTATGTCCAAGCGGAAAATGTAGTCTTCGCCTGGTGTATGGGCATTACTCAACATTTGCATGGGGTAGAGAATGTGGAATCCATCGTGAATCTGGCCCTTCTCCGGGGCATGATCGGAAGAAAAAATGCCGGGTTGCTGCCGCTTCGGGGCCATTCCAATGTCCAGGGGGTGGGATCCATGGGTGTGGTACCGTCATTGGGAAAAAAAATATTGATGAACCTGGAAAAAGAAATGGATGTCCCCTATCCAAAGAAACCGGGTATGGATACTATTTCGTGCCTGCAGGCGGCGGGGCGGGGTGAAATTGATTTTGCCTTTTTAATGGGCGGCAACCTCTATGCTGCTTCACCGGATGCAGTCTTTGCTGACAAGGCCCTGGGGAATATTCCCTTTAAAGTTTTTCTTACAACCACGCTGAACGAAGGCCATTTTTCTGGAAAAGGCCAAAACACTCTAATCCTTCCTGTAGCAGCCAGGGATGAAGAAGAGCAACCCACCACCCAGGAATCCATGTTCAATTTTGTACGTATGAGTGATGGTGGGCAGATTCGGCTGGATAATGTTCGTTCTGAGGTGGAAATAATTGCTGCAATTGCGGAAGATGTCGTTGGAAATGAGAAGGTGAATTTTTCTGCTTTGAAAAATCATCGGCATATCCGTGATGCCATCGGCGGGATTATTCCCGGGTTTGGAAAGATAAAAGCGCTGGATGAGATCAGGAAAGAATTCCAGATCGAAGGCCGGACATTTCACCAGCCAGGATTTGCCACAGGTGATAAAAAAGCCTTGTTTACAACAGTCAATATTCCAGAACCAAATGGAGAAAAAGGGCAATTCCGGATGGCCAGTATCCGCAGCGAGGGGCAATTCAATACCATAATCTATGAGGAATATGATTCTTACAGGAATGTAAATCATCGCTGGACCGTGCTGATGAACACCAATGATATGGTGGCATTGCGTCTCAAAGAAGGAGACAAGGTCACCATTGAAAATGATATTGGATCTATGGAAGGGGTAGCTGTAAAAGGTTTTGATATTCCACCTGGAAATGTGGCCACTTATTTTCCAGAAAGCAATGTATTGATTTCGGCACAATCGGACCGGCGCAGCAAGACACCTGGTTTTAAATCAACCATGGTTACGATTGCGCCTCAGATTAATTAGGTTTTTGAAATAATTTCAACCCATGTTTAAATCTAATTTGCTGCCGGCGATTCTCTGTTTTTTGGTATTGGGTATCTCCTATGGAGAAAACTCAAATCCCTATTATGATCCCAGTAAAACCCACCACACAAGGGAGGGGTTTACAAACCCCTACCTGGATGATCAAAAAGAGAATAAGTCTTTTGGTGATCTGATAAATATGATCATGGAAGACCGTCCCGATGTAGATGATATCAAAAAGAAGAATGTTACTGTATTTACTATGGATGATCTGGCGAATGCACCGCAGCGGTTTGCAGTCTGGGCAGGGCATTCAACCATGCTGGTCGTCCTGGAAGGGAAATTGATCCTGACGGATCCGATATTATCCGAATATTGTTCTCCTGTTCAATTTGCGGGTCCAAAAAGATATACACCGCCGGCTATTGATAAAGACGTTTTAACCATGGTCGATCTTGTGCTGATCAGCCATAATCATTATGACCACCTTGATTACAATACAGTAATGTTAATTGGTAATCATGCCAAATGGATCGTGCCTTTAGGCTTGAAACAGTGGTTCAAGGAGCAGGGTATTTATGAAGTAAAAGAATATGACTGGTGGGATAATGACCTGGTAGAAGGAGTAAAAATCACTTGCCTGCCCTCTCAGCACTGGTCCAAACGAACGGTTTTTAAAGAATTTGATACACTATGGGCTTCATGGGCCGTGGAGCATAAGGGATTTAAATTCTGGTTTGCCGGCGATACAGGATATAATTCTAACCAGTTCAGGGAAATTGGCGAAAAGGCTGGACCCTTTGATTTTTCTGCAATTCCCATTGGCGGATATGATCCGCGGTGGTTCATGAGCAATTTTCATGTGGACCCGGGAGAAGCAGTAGCAATTCATTTAGATGTGAGATCAGAACTGAGTGTAGGTGTTCACTGGGGGACATTTGTATTAACAACGGAACCGGTAAATGAGCCTCCGCAAAAATTAAAACAGGTTATGGTTGAAAAAGGGATGAATCCATTGGAATTTATTGCTCCCGTTCATGGTGAAATCATAGTTCTCGATTGAGAATGGAGCTACCTGCACCAGTAGATTGGCATCTATGAGACCCCTGTGTCCTGGTCGATTATATAGGCCTTTCCACCTGAGCGTTCAATGGCCAGGACAACCTCTTCCGCGTTTTCAGGGCTGTAGGCAAACATACAGCCGCCGCCGCCGGAACCATTAATCTTGCCGCCCAGAGCACCGGCATCCAGGGCCGCCTCCAGCATAGCCTCAACCTTTGGCGTACTTACCTGCAGCACATCCCGTAACACCCGATGGTGATCGGATAAAAACCTGCCGATCTTTTCATGGTCTGGTGTATGCTTTTCCAGTTCATTTAAAGCCTGATCCAGGAGATTCCGGTTATGGATTGTGCCCTCAAACAGAGTTTTCTCCACAACACTTAAGTCCGACAAAACAACTTCATCGCCGCAGGTGTGGAGATCAAATTCCGGATTTTTTTTCTGCAACTTTTTCAAGATATCCAGCCGGGCATCACGGCAGCGCCGCAGAATACCCATGGTATCCTTAGGCTCCAGGGAATCTCCCAGGACAAAGGTGCCCAGTCTGGTTGAAAGAGACTGCACTTTTATTTCCGGTTCTGACTCTAAATAGATCAAACTGCCCATGGCGGCTGTAATCTGGTCCATCATGCCGCCTGGCTCTGAAAATTCCAATACCTCTGCCTGGTAGGCCAGTTCACCAATTTTCTGCGGCATCCATTGCGGTGGTATATCCGCCATCCGGGAAAGAAAATGTATCCAGTTGACCATGACAGCAGAGGAACTGCCGGACCCGGCCTTAATGGGAATATCGCTGGTGAGTTCACATTCTAATCCCGAAGAGAAGGCAAGCCCTTCCCGCTGGCAAACAATGATTCCACTTTTGAAATAATCCCGTTGCCTGGAATAGGTCAGGTTGTTCAGGGAAAAAGATTCAGATTCATCCAGATCTGGTTTATGGATGATGACCTGGCGGTCTTGCCGTAGGACACCGGTGATCCGGGCGCGGAGTGAAATAGCCATGGAAATAACGGGTAGACCCAGGTAATCCTGGTGATCCCCAAAAAGACAAATTCTTCCCGGCGCGCTTACTTCCACAACCGGCTCAATCCATATACTGACAATCCGGAAAGGCCCAGTATTGCAACACCAAATGTATTGCCATAAAGCAGTTGTCCAACACCAATTAAAATACCATAAACGGCGATACAGCCCAGAGTCATACATAATACTCCTCTAGGTACAGGCCAGGGTGCCGAAGAAGGTTCCTTGGTATACTTAGACCATCCAGGTCCCCCGGGCTTTACTTTTTTTACAAAATTTTGCAGTGTTTTTTCCTCATCCGGTGGAGTGAAATAAGTTGCTGTGATCCAGACAATCGTTGTCAGGCCTGCGCCAACAACGATCTTTTGCCAGCCTTCCAGGGTAGAATCACCAAAGTTGAAATACCCTGCTATAATGAGAGAACTGACCATGGCAACAATCTCAGTATAGGCATTGATCCGCCACCAGAACCAGCGCAGAATGTATATGAGCCCTGTGCCGGCACCAATCATTAATAGTAATGTAAAGATCTGTCCCGCACTGGAAAGCAGCAGTCCAAGACCACCACCCAAAATAATTGAGACCACACTGAATAATCGTCCGGCCATGACCAATTCTTTCTCCGATGCCTTTGGTTTGATAAAACGATGATAAAAATCGTTCACCAGGTAACTTGCTCCCAGGTTTACCTGAGTAGACATGGTACTCATGAACGCTGCGATGAGTGATGCGGCCACCAGACCCAATAATCCGGAAGGGAGCAGGGTCAGCATGGCAGGGTAGGCCACATCATGGCCTAGTTTATCCGCCGGCAGGTTGGGAAAGGCCTGCTGGAGATCGGTAAGTTCCGGGAAAATAACCAGGGAAGAGAGAGCAATCAGAATCCAGGGCCAGGGCCGCAGTGCATAGTGGGCCACATTAAATAAAAAGGTGGCACCCACTGCGTTCTGTTCATCTTTCGCAGAAAACATACGCTGAGCAATATAACCGCCGCCACCGGGCTCGGATCCGGGATAATAACTGGCCCACCACTGTACAGCCAATGGCACCAGCAAAACCGGCACCCACACATTGGGATTCGATAAATCGGGGAACAGTGCAATTTTATCAGTGACGTTTGCATGAGATATAAGATTGGACAGACCACCGATTTCAGGCAGCCCAAGAATATAAAACATGCCCCAGATGGAACCGATCATAGCCAGAGTGAACTGGACAAAATCAGTAATGATGACGGCTTTAAGTCCACCCAACGCGGAATAGGCCAGGGTTATAGAACATGCTATCGTGAGTGTCATCCAGCCCGGCCACCCCAGAACAATCTCCCCGAATTTTACAGCGGCTAAACTCACTGCGCCCATAACCAGAACATTAAAAACCAGACCCAGATATAGCGCACGGAACCCGCGTAAGAAGGCCGCAGCTTTGCCGCTGTAACGGAGTTCATAGAATTCAATATCTGTAAGCACTCCCGAACGGTGCCAGAGGTTGGCATAGACAAAAACGGTAAGCATTCCTGTGAGTAGAAAAGCCCACCAGGCCCAGTTCCCTGATACTCCATTTTGCCGAACCAGGTCCGTTACCAGGTTGGGTGTGTCTGTAGAAAAAGTGGTGGCAACCATACTCACGCCTAATAGCCACCAGGGCATATTCCGTCCAGCAAGGAAAAAAGATTTTGTATCCTGTCCTGCCTGTTTTGACACCCATATTCCAACGATTAAAGAAACAGCAAAATAAACACCTACGATGGTCCAGTCCAGGGTAGAAAGCATCATGCTTTGTTGTCGCCTTTCAGATCCAGGCTGCCTTCGATGGAAGAGGCCAGTGAACGGGCTTGGCCCAGGAACTGTTCAACGGTTAATTCCTTTAAAAATACCAGGCCGTGGGTTGCCCGGATCCGGGGGTGGTCGTGCTGGTACCAGAAATCCCGGCCTAGGATCAGCTGCATTAATTGGTGCTGTTCGACCCAGATCTTCTGGGTCAGATCACAGAAAGGTCCATCCAATTCATAGCTGGGAAACGAAGCATTCTTCTGGCTTAAATAACAGGTCATAAAAGTGTCTCGCAGGGTGGCCATGGAATTCAAGGAAACGGGAATCATAATATTGGTTTCTGCAGGATCAAAACGATACCATACATTACGGTAGCCCCAGATTCTCAGGTCGCTAAGATCCTTTTCCTCCTGCCAGAACCGCAGTGCTTCCGCGATAGCTTGCAGGACCTTGTAATGGGTATCAGGTCCGCTTCCTTCTGGGTCCAGAGCCAGAGTAATCACAGTGGGTTTCAACTCACGAAGCAGTTCCAGGACGGGTTTCACGTCCCGTTTTTGCTGCGGTACTTCGGAAAAAATATCCCCTTTGTAAAAACCCAGGCGCAGATGGCCTACATCCCGGACCTGGACTCCATAATGGGACCACACCAGTTCTTCCTCAAACTCCCGGAGCATACCCTTGATCCGCTGCACAGCAGTGCTGTTTTTTTCCCCATCATAGCAGTTGTCCAGGTAAGTCATAATTTCCTGGATCTTTTTTGCCAGTTCCGTTTTGGATTTGAGGCTATAAATTTCCACAAGGATCCGTACCAGACGATGACTCAGACCCCGGGCCTGACCTTTTTTATTGTTTGCGGCGACGCGATCCAGATAATGATATACATCCTTGTCCCATTTGAATTTGTATCCACTTTCAAAAAAATCAGAATATTCTACCATCTGGATCTTGCCGGTACTGAGAAAATCTTCTGCAGCAATTAATATTTCTTTCAGGTAGCCATTGGTGACAGAAGTGAACCCGGAGGTCATGCTGGCAAAGTAATGCCTATTTTCAGGAGAACGGATCAGATGGATCACGTGGGGCAGATAGCCCAGCATGATATCATCGTGGTGTGGCCCTGTATGCAGGAAAGTTTCCCCGTTAGGAATCTTCAGGCCTTTATCAAGTTTGGTTTTAAATGCCTCAATTATATTGGGAACTGTATCAGTATTCAGCTCTGGAATCTTGGAAAAAACGGGATCATTATTTAGATCATCAAAGGTCAAGTGATGACCGTACTTATTCAGGTCCTGGCAAATCTGGATCAAAGCTCTTTCTGTTTTTTCCTGATCCCAGGACCCCTGATGATGTTTTTGGTTAATGACATCCTGCAGGCTTGCTGCTGCCCCCGTGGTGAGATAGAATCGACTTCCCTTAAGCTGTTGCAGGACTGTTGCCGGGTAATGGATATCAGGCTGGTGTTCCAGAGAGGCCTGTACGATTTTTGCCTTGGCATCACCGGCAGCTATGATAAGTGCTGTAGCCTCAGAATTGTAGGTAATAGTAGAAAGGCCAATGGTTATGACAAGACGATTCCTGGATATTTCTATACCGCCCAAGTCCGTAGCTGCTGTTGCCTGGGTTTCAAAATTTGTTGCCGTAAGCCTGGTAGTTGAATTATGATCTGAGCCGCGGACATTAAAGGCAATGTGGCCATCGGGGCCTATTCCCCCCAGGAAAAAACCGATACCGCCCATCTGCCTTATTTGAGCCTCATAGTCTGTACACCACTGATCCACCAGGAGAATGGTTTCCTGTTGGATTTCTTCCAATGGACTTTTGGGATCGCGCTTGCGCAGGGATAGGTCTATCTGATGCCCAGGGAAAATTTCATTTAGTTCCTTACCCTGGGCCCTGGGTAAAGCCTTACAATTCATGAACATGCCCAGGTCGGCACTTAATCCAAATCCATCAATGTAATAATTCTGTACATAATGGTAAAAACTGTTATGCTGATCAGGATCAATGGGATAGAATTCATCGATCTGGACAAACCTCAATTGATCCAGTTCCGGTTTATTTTCCATTTCCAACCCATTCTCTTTGCGCAGAACCTCCGTTGCCGGTTTATTCCAATTGGCCAGGATGTGATGAGTCCACTTAATAAAATATTCCGGTGTTTTTCCTGTCGGCAGGCTGACAAGGCCCTGGGGGTTTTCCGCAGACCATTCCAGGAATCGCAGGGCTGTTAATAGACCCAGGTTTGGATAGGTGTCTACAATGATGTAGGGAACAGCAGTGGAAGTGGTTTGAATGTCAGACCTGCTGATAAACCTGGATTCAATTGATGAGAAATGATGGTTTGACATATTGAAATAAGGATAGAAGATAAAAAATAGATTTGTATCCTTTCACAAAATTATGAAAAGTTGTTCTAAATAAAAGTTGCGATATATGGGCGCTGCTAATATATATGGCAATATTCTGGGGAATTTCGGTTGAATAGTTTTTAGGCAGTGCCGGGGGATAAAAGGAGGGCAGATTATTTTTCCCCTTATTAGATTTATGAAAACAATAAGGAGAGAATGATAGAGATTTGCACATACCAGGTGATCAATCATAATTGACCCCCAAAGCAATACTATTCGCGATCTTTCTGCCGTGTTTTCTCTGGGGGGAGGACGATGGCCTGTTCTTTGTCCCTGACAGCGGTATACGGGTAGACAGCGCCGGGATCAGTAAGGTTGTTCTGGATACAGCCGGACTTTATTATATTTATTATACCCAGGGTGCGAACCAGGGCCTGGCTGTCTCAGGAGACGGGCTGAATTTTAGCCAGGTGAATTTACAGGACTACCCGGATTATCATTACCAGGTGATGCCGGACGGCAGCTACCGGCGTTATTTTGTAGAGATGGAAAACGATACTGCGAAACTTAGGAGCCGCAGTTCTGATGATGGGATAGAATTTACCCTGGACCCGGGTCATCGCTTTGTGTTTCCAAGCAATGATGCTGTTACCACTCCCAATGTCTATACCACCTATTTTAATAATGCCCTAGGCGAAGTTCACATGGTATACCTTGCCGGGGAGATCGATAATGCCCGCAGTATCCACACGGAGCCGGGTGACGACGGCTGGTCTTTTGGATCTTACACTACGGACATATTTGGTGATTCCATTTTAGGCGGCGGAAACCATAGTTACTGGGATCCCCACGCTATTGTTTTAAATGATGGTCGAATCCGCATTTTCACTATGAACCAGCACGGCCACCCGGTACCGCCAGTGGAACCGAAAGGGACCATCTACAGTTTTACCAGTGCAGATTATGGGTTGACATTTACCCAGGACCCTGAATACAGACTACGGTTCGACGATTATGGAGAGTTTGAGGTGTTGTCGCTGAATGATCCTAAGGTTATCGTGTTGCCGGACGGACGGTACCGAATGTATGTGGCAACCATGATTCGTACTGGACCTGAAGAAAATGATATCAAATGGGCTATTACCAGCGCTACTACCTCAGCCACCATTGATGTTATGATCCATTCCAGTGAGAGACCAGCTGGATTCAGGCTGGAACAAAATTATCCGAACCCATTCAATCTCCAGACCAGGATTGGTTACAGCCTGCCCGAAAAAAGCCGAGTGCTGCTTACCATTCATGATATTATGGGCAGGGATGTGGTAACACTGGTGGATGAATTACAGGAACCCGGTATCAAAACTGTTTCCTGGACCGGTGTCAGGAAGGATGGCCGCGGGGTCAGTGCAGGCTTGTATTTTTTTAAAATTCAGGCCGGTAATTTCAAAAAGATGCGAAAACTGCTCCTGCTCAAATAATTTCAGCTGCACATGCCGCCAATGATATTTTCATTTACCAAGGTGTGTAATGAATTTTGTAAATATCTAAAAGTAGTATGGGGTTTAAAAATGGGGAATGGTTCACTATTCCCATAATTTTATCGGCCAAGGAATTCTCTATTTTTTATATAAATTTCTGTAAAGAATAAACAACCTTTTGTCATATATAAGTGATTATTAACATACGAAACCTGCTGGCATGTATATGTATACTAGCGGTTGCCTATTCCCAGGATCATTGGGAAACAGCTGTTTATGCCAATGATAATTGGACTTACCTAGTTCCGGAATCGGAACTGCCGTCGCATTGGAATACGCTGGACTTTGATGAATCGGCCTGGGAAACTGGACCCGGCGGATTCGGTTACGGTGACGGGGATGACGGAACAGAAATTGAACCGGCCCTCTCTGTCTATTTTCGCAGAATATTTACGGTGGTTGATGCTGCGAAAATGGTCCAGGCGGTTTTACATGCAGATTATGACGACGGCTTTATAGCCTATCTGAATGGGACGGAGATAGGGCGTTCAATAAATCTAGGAGAACCGGGAACATTTATACCCTATAATGAAACCACGAGCATGGATCATGAAGCCTTACTTTACTCAGGAGGTTACCCGGAAAGTTATACCCTGGATTCTATGGAGCTGGCCTCGATCATAACTGCAGGTGAGAATGTTCTGGCTGTTCAAGTTCATAATGTTGGTCTTTCCTCCTCTGATATGTCCAGCAATTTTTTCCTTTCCTTTGGTATCGCTGATGAATCAACCTATTACGGCTCCCCGCCGGACTGGTTTCAGCAGCCGTTCGTATTTACCGAATCAAACCTTCCTATTGTGATCCTGGATACAGAGGGCCAGGAGATTTTGGACGCTCCCCGTATCACTGTCCACATGGGCATTATCGATAATGGATCCGGCATTAACCATATCACTGATCCCCTCAATGGCTATGACGGTCAAATCAGTATTGAGATTCGGGGTTCGTCATCACAAATGTTTCCCAAAAAACAATATGCCCTGGAAACGCAGGACATCGATGGAGAGAATCTGAACGTATCCATATTGGGGATGCCGGAAGAAAACGATTGGATTCTTCATGCCCCATACAGCGATAAATCCCTGATACGCAATTTTCTGGCTTATGAACTGGCCCGGGATATGGGCCGGTATGCCAGCAGAACCCGTTTCTGTGAACTGGTGATCAATGGGGATTATAAGGGGCTGTACATTTTCATGGAGAAGATCAAGCGGGATAATAACCGGGTGGATATTTCCAAGTTAGAACCAGATGAGACTACAGGCGATGACCTGACCGGGGGCTATATTTTAAAAGTTGATAAGTGGGATGGTGATAACAACGACGGCTGGTGGTCTGATCCCCCTTTACCTGAGTATGAGGGTGTCTGGTATCAATACCACTATCCAAAACCGGAAGATATTGTAGAAGAACAAAGAAATTATATTATCAATTATATCACTGATTTCGAAGCACTGATAGCAAGTTCCTCCTATAACGATCCGGCTGCCGGTTATTATGACCAGGTGGACCTGGGGTCCTTTATTGATGTATCTCTCATGAGTGAAATATCCAAGAATGTAGACGCCTACCGCCTCAGTGCTTTCATGTATAAGGATAAGGATAGTGACGATGACCGGCTGACCATGGGCCCCATCTGGGATTATAATCTGGCCTTTGGCAACGCTGATTATTATGGCGGATGGGATCCCACGGGCTGGCAGATGGATATTGAATTGGGAGAGGATTATTTCAAAATCCCTTTCTGGTGGTACCGTATCTGGAACGATGAAACGTTCAGGATTGCTTTTAATCAGCGCTGGCAGGACCTTAGGCAATCTGTATTTTCTGAAGATTACATCATGAATATGATCGATTCAGCCACCACCCTTATAGATGAGGCCCAGGTTCGTAATTTTCAGCGCTGGCCGGTGCTGGACGAATATGTCTGGCCCAACGCCTATGTGGGTGGATCCTATGAAAATGAGATCGACTATTTAAAAGGCTGGATCACGGACCACCTGGACTGGGTAGATCAGCAGGTGCTGATGGCGGTTGGGTCAGCACAGGTGCCTGGGGCATATAAATTAGACAATGCCTATCCCAATCCCTTCAACCCGGCGACTACAATCGGTTTCTCTATTCCCCGGTCCGATTTTGTAAAAGTAAAGATCTATGATACCGCCGGCAGGGAAATCACTACTCTTGTGAATGGTGAAATGGTTCCCGGGCAGCATAGGTTTAAATGGGATGGAGAGAATCAGTCCAGCGGTATCTACTTTATCCAGATGGTTTGCAGCAGATTTGAGCAAACTAAAACAGTGATACTGCTGAAATAACAACGAAGAATAAAAACAGATAATTTCGCATCCGGAAGCGGTATCCGTGCCCCAGAAGCCGGATCAAATTACCTGGAAAAAGTGCCCATGGTTTCCGCTGTTCCGAGAACATGACCCTCCATGGCTTTTTCCACCTGGAACCAGGTGGCGTCAGGCGGCAGAGACAGGGTTGGGGCTGGTGATTGTGAAGTTCATGGTATTGACTCCTTGTATTGAGGGTTGTGTTTGAACTGCAGCGGTGAACAGGATACAAATCATCGTTGATTTTATATAGAACAGGTTCCAGTACGGAAATTGATTCATCTCTGCTGTAGAATTTAAAGGTTGTTAATGATTTCCAGTTAGTAAAACCAGAATGCTAGGTCTGAATGCATGGATTGACGCTTTTGCAGTACAGAGGCTGTTGACGGAGTTCCGGCTGCCCCTGCCAAGGATACTTTGACAAAAGAGTCGCCGCATGTAACTTCATGACGGTTTCTTTCTTTTTAGTATCTAACATGAACGACAGATTCAATACACCGTGGCGCCGCATGTCTACCGCCATTTATACAGCCCCTTCAGATGGGAAAGTATTTGGTACCATGGAAGTGGATATTACTGCAGCGGAACGATATATCCAGGAGCAGAGGACAAAAGGATCTCATATTACCATTACCCATGTGGTGGTGGCTGCTATTGCCAGGGCGATTGCCCTAGATGCCCCGGAAATAAATGGTTTTGTGCGGCGCGGAAATGTAATTCCCAGAGACTATGTGGATGTTTCCGTTGCTGTAAATATCAAAACAGGGCTGGAGATGGCCTACATGGTGGTTCGGAACGCGGACAGGAAGACAGTGCATGAAATCGGGGAAGAAATACGAACCAAAAGTGCAGCACAGCGCCAGAGAGAAAGAGGCAAGACCATGAGCAGTAAAAACCTGCTGGCCAGTATCCCCTGGCCATTCCGCCGCTTGCTGTTTCGCTTGATCAGGTGGATTGTCAACGAACTGGGCATAGAGTTGAAATCATTTGGCCTCGCTGACCGTACCTTTGGTTCTATCCTGGTGACCAATATTGGCAGCCACGGTTTGACCACGGCATATCCGGCCCTGTTCCCGGCAGCGAAGCTACCGGCAGTAGTGGCCATGGGCAAGATCGAGGAAAAACCGGTTGTGCGGGACGGGGAGATAGTGATCCGTTCCATTCTGCCCCTGTCCGGTACTTTTGACCACCGAATCGTGGACGGCAACCAGGTATCGAAAGTTGCCCGGGGCATCATTGCACGTCTCGCCCTTCCAGATGAATTGGAAACGGCGCCGTCAGATTTGATCTAATAAGATGATTCTGTTGTAATAATTCTACCTTTATCACAAAATCAAGCCCCCCGCCCGGCGGGGTTTTTTGTTTTAGGTCTGATGGTTAGATTTATACCCGCTATGAAACACATTGCACCGTTATTAATGTTTATTGGGTTTATCTGTGCCCAGGATATAACTATTGCTGTATTGGATTTTGATGGTAAAGGCGTATCACAATCTGAAGCCAGCACACTTACAGACCGCTTTCGTGATGAATTGTTTAAAGTCGAAAGTTACAGTGTGTTAGAACGTGCATTAATGGAGAATATTTTAACAGAACAGGGATTCCAGCAGTCCGGGTGCGGATCGAACGAGTGTGTCGTGGATGCTGGTAATATGTTGGGTGTGCAGCAAATTGCGGGTGGCAGTGTAGGGAAGGTTGGAAATGTTTTTTCAGTATCTGTGCGGATTATTGATGTGGAATCAGGCCGGGTACTGAATATTGCAAATTATGATCATGTGGGCGAACTGGGGTATTTGTTAACAAATGGGATGAAAGTGCTTGCTAATGATATATCAGGGTTGGAACCCCCTTTGGAAGAAAAGGAAAAAGAAACCTTGACCATAGAATCCGAAGAAGTACTTATTGAAATTATGCAGGACCAGGAGCCCGAGGTTGCCATTGAATCTATTAAAGGTGATTGTTACAATGATGGGTTAGACTCTGGAAAATTGGTAAATAGATATGGTGCTTTATTTTTGGGATTTGTTGGCGGTTATAAGGGAGGTCCCATCGGTTGGTGGATTGTACGCAGCATTTATAATGCCAGCAACCCGCAGCCACCAGACTTGGAGATTAATGCCCTTGATGGTGATTGTAAAAATGAGTACAAAAAAGGTTTTAAAAATGGGGTAATAAATAGAAAAAAAATGTCGGTAACCAATGGCTGTTTGATCGGTTATTTATTATTTTTAAAAAGCAGGATTTAATCTGTCTTCAATCGAATCAAATTGAATGGTGATACTTTCCATGTCCGCCTGGCTGTCTGCCGCAGCTAATGCGCAAACAGGTCAGAACCTGCAGTCGAAACATGTTAATTTGTTTTTAGGATGAGGCGTAATTCCTATCATAAGAAGAGTGGTTTTTATCCTGCTTTTAAATAACTGTCCGGTATCAGTATTTAGTGAAATAACCCGGGCATTATGTGTAATCTTTCAACTTTAATAATAAAACAAGCTTATTCTCTTTCCATCTGAGAATTAAGGAGACTGTTATTGATATACAGTTATTAGCAAAGTTTTTGATCAATCCCCTGCTGTATCTATTTGCTGGTCTTTTGTGGTTAATGATCAAATTGAAGGGACAAAGGAAACTGGTATTCGCTGTCACACTATATTTCTATCTAGTCAGCATTCCCATTACCGGGACACTATTCTGGAGTGTCTGGAAGACAGAGGATACGTTCAAACCAGAAAAACTATATGATGGGGTTGTGGTCCTCACCGGGGGTGTTGATTATAACTGGTACATTGAAGAACGGGTTTACAGAAAATTATTGTTTGAACCTGAACAATACTTCCACTTTAACCACCATTCGGAAAGGATTTATTCCGGTATTGAATTTGTTAAATCGGGCCGCGCGAAAATTTTCCTCTATGGCAGCTGGATCCCCCGGGTTTTCATACAGGACAGGTATGAGTCTTTTAATACCAGTGAGCTGGTGAAAAAATTCGCACTTCAGCACGGTGTTCCGGAAGAAAAATTCATTATATATGGTGAGGGGGTAAAAAGGACGCTTGATGAAGCCAGGCAATTGAAAACGTATGCAGTAAAGAATTCAATCCGGGACATATTGCTGGTCACAAGTGAATCGCATATGCGTCGGGCAGCGGCACTGTTTAAGAAACAGGGGTTATCACCCGATCTGTATTCTGTAGTAAAAACTCCTTCGGTCCTGGTACTAAATAAATATAAAAATTATGTGCCGAGCCATACAGGGCTTAAATCCAGCATGGGTTGTTTATACGAACTGGTGGGTTACCTGGGATATTTTTTCAAAGGTGATTTATAAAATGTTAAAACATTTATTTTTTACTGAAAATGAATACTGAGACAGTCCAGCCGACATATACACTCATGATTGTATTTCCCATCATAGCCTTCATCAGTGTGCTGATATTCCTGGCCTCGGAGAGAATAAATAATCAGGTGGGGCGATGGGGTGGAAAGATGTCAGCCTCTACCGTATTCGTTTTATTTGCTGTGTACCTGGATGCGCTCGAGAGCGTTCACGGGAAAGCCTTGATGGTTGCCTTGCTCTGCTCCTGGGTTGGTGATCTATTACTGCTGCCCGGTAAAAGCAGGTTGTTTCTTTACGGTTTAGTCAGTTTCCTTCTGGCTCATATTGCCTTCGCTCTTTGTTTTATTCAGCGCGGCATTGATACTGGCCATCTGCTGCTTCCGGGCGCAGGTGTCGGTTTTTTGGTGCTTATTATCAGTTACTGGCTGCTGCCCCATGTAGAGCATGAAATGAAGCTGCCGGTACTAGGTTATATGGCGGCCATTGTAGTGATGGTCATTCTCGCTTTTGCCACGCACCACCATTTATCCAATGCGGCGATACCGGTGGCGGCATGCCTTTTCCTGGTCTCCGACCTTTTTGTGGCTCGTGACCGGTTTGTTAAGAAGGAGGCTTGGAACCGCATCATAGGTACGCCTCTTTATTTCGGAGCTCAGATGATCTTTGCCGCCATTTAGTTCCTGGTTAGCAGCGGGCCAATTATGGTACAAGAATGTTTTTTCGGAACAAGGATATTTTTATGGGATTGGCAGGATTATCGCTTTTTCTACAAAATTATTCCTTAAATCTCATGTGAAAAAACGTCTAATAAATAAAATGAGTATTTTTGCAGTACTATTATTCTATAGATGACATTCTAAATTAATATAAGAAAAAGTTAAAATATTACAATGTTCAAAACTCTGAATACTACACTATTAACGATATTTTCAGTCCTATTACAAGAGCAGTCTCTTGCATTCGAGCAATCCTTACACCCAACTTATGATCCATGGACTATCATAAATACTAGTTCAGATGGTACCGCAGTTATGGTAGACATAGATCAATTGAATCATTCATTTGCCAATACACCAAAAGTATCTGAACGAGTTAAATCTAAGACCTACATAAATATGCCAACTTTTACGGGCGAAAAGACTTATTTCAAATTTTACAAGAATAGTGTCATGCATCTTAATCTGGCAAAACGCTACCCCAATATAAGCACTTTTGTGGGCGTCGGTGTTGAAAACCCCGCTTTTAGAGCTACAATCGTAATCAATGATGATATAGTTATAGG
>Ga0066866_10000164_pt1 | contig 24172 bp, 20 predicted proteins | sample ETN01SmetaG_3_FD_66435 | JGI IMG/M metagenome (GOLD analysis project Ga0066866, IMG submission 66435) | Marine microbial and viral communities from oxygen minimum zone, Eastern Pacific Ocean - ETNP2014F12-01SV263 | ecosystem: Environmental > Aquatic > Marine > Oceanic ...
TTGGCCAAGCGAGATAAAACTGGAGAAGCCCAAACCAAGCGGCAAATTATGGGGCCAAGCTGGAGAACGGCGTAAACGGCAGATTACGCAGGACGGCGTAAACGGTCATTCCGGTCAGCAAACCGATGACCAGCCGGGTGTTCGCAAACAGGGTTTGAAACGGCGTTGTCTGCCTTACCGAACGGATGTATCGACCGACGTCGGTCACGCCCATCCCGAGTAGGAACATAACGCCGGGGTTGAGCCGCACCGCCTCAAGCACATTGCCATGCGTCAACTGGTATATCGCCCGCGACGACCCACAGCCGGGACAGGAGTAGCCGGTCGCCACGTGAAAGGCGCACTTTGGAAAAAACGCATGCTTCGCTGGATCGAAAAAAAACAGCGCCACAGCGCCAGCAATGAGAGTTGTTGCGATGCCGGCAACGAGGATGACTTGCTTGTTGGACATCAGCGGCAGGGCACAGCGATTACGACAGCGCACCGATCGCAATCATCACGCCAACGACAATGGAGAGAATCAGGAAAAACGACCCAGACACAATCCCGGTCCAAGCGTGGGCCGTACCCTTTAGCGCCGGGTTTTCTTTCACCCTCCTCAGTCCGATGACACCCAGAATCATGGCCGGGAAGCAGAGAATTGGAGGGCAGGCAATGCAAAACACCCCGATGTAATAGGCAATGAGCGCAGGTGCATTCTTGTACGGGATCACCGTCGATACCCCTCCATCGCCCTGTTTCTGCGCGGGCGGCGGCGAGGCAAGGGCGGACTGAAACTCCGGGAGCGTGGCTAGAGACACCCACTCGCCGGAGCCGTCTGCCTCGACGAGCGAGTCGCGAGTGCACCGGTGCTGCGCGATCCACTGCTGCAGCTCATCTGTGGTGACCGGCCCGTACTCGGCACCGTCCGTTCCCTTGATTTTGAATTGCTGGCTCATGGATTCAGTTCGTCAAACTTCGACACCCATGGAGCGGAGGTGTTCCTTCACTTCGGGGTCGTTCAGGAAGACCAACGTGACGATACCCAACGTCAGGTTGACGACGTCGCAGTTGATGATATTGACGATCTGCATGATCGCAATAGTCTTGGCGGATGTGAAGGCACGGGCCGGATTGCTGCCCAGCATCTGACTGCCCTTGATGATAGCCATGATACCGAGAACCAGCGAGTAAACCCATGGGATGTAGAGAAACATCGTCCCCATCGCAAGGCCCAGGCAAGTCAGCAGAGCCATGATCCCGCCAACCAGCGTCATGATACTTATGGCCTGTATTTTCCCGGGTATTACCGGACGACCTCCGAGAGCTGTTTGGGGCGGAGTGGGTGGCACCGGAGACTTCGCCACCTGGCGGCAGATGTAGCTGAGTTCCCCAATTTGATTCAATGGGAGCCATTCGCCGTCGGGTGTTTTTCGGACCAGCGAGTTGCCATCTACCCGACCGCCTTTTGCCCATTCAAGAATATTCCCCTCGTCCACAGGACCATAAACATTGCCGTCTTCTGCTTTGAATTCGTACATGTTTTTTCCTCGGTGGAAGAATTGTATCAGGGATTAATGATCGGTCAACGATTCAAGCTTTGCCAAGGCCAAGCCGTCGTCGATGACCGATACCGCCAAGTCCCAGCCCTCGATTGCCGAGTCGGTCTTGGCGGCAACAAACAGCGCGTGGCCAGCGTTAAGCAGCACAGCATCCCGACGCGGGCCGCGATCGTCTCCGGAAAGGATCGCACGGATCGTCACCGCGTTTTTCTCGGCGTCCCCACCTTTCAGATCGTCGAGCGTAGCCGGTTGCAGCGGAAAGAGGCTCGGTTCGTCGCAGCTCACGCTAAAGCCACGATCCTGATAAAACTCCGCAATGGTGTTTTCGCCGAAGGTCGAGAGTTCGTCCATCGCGCCCTCGCCAGCCTTGCCGTTCACAACCATACCGCGCCGGATGCCGATTGACTGAAGCACACGGCCGATTGGTTCGCACAGCTCAGCCTTGGATACGCCGATGAGCTGCGCCGTCGGCCGGGCCGGGTTGAGCAACGGCCCGAGAAAGTTGAAGACCGTCCGTTGGCCGCGCTCGGCGCACAGCTTGCGCGCCGGCATGATGTGCTTGAACGCCGGATGATAGCCTGGCGCAAAAATGAACGCGAAGCCGTGATCGCGCAAACTGGCCGCCACTTGCTCCGGCGTAAGGTCGGTCGGGATACCGAGCGCTGCCAGCACGTCGGCACTGCCAGACTTGGATGTGATCGCGCGGTTGCCGTGCTTCGCCACGGTCACACCGGCCGCAGCAGCGACAATAGCCACCGTGGTGGAGATGTTGAATGTCCCTAGTTTGTCCCCGCCGGTACCGCAGACGTCGAGCATCTCGCGGCCTCGCGTCTCGTCATCGAGCGGCACGGGCAGCGCCTTGTCGCGCAGCTCGCTCGCGAACGCTGCGATCTCCCCCGACGTCTCTCCCTTGGTTGCCAACGTCGCGAGAAAATCGGCCTTGGTCTCGGGAGTGACAGTCTCATCGGTCAGGCAGCCAATCGAGGCGCGTACCTGTTCATCGGCGAGCGCCGTGCCGTCAGCCAGTTGATTGGTCAGTGTGTCCAACATGGCCGAGACGATACGCGTACCACCGCTGGTTGGCCAAGCGCCGATTACTCTCGGTTGCGCTTTGAGCGAAGTCGTGGGACGCTTGGCTAGGTTTGACGACGGATAAACAAAAGATCGTACTCCCGGGCGGTGGCGGCTTCATCGGCCGACATGCCACACGGCACTTCGCGGCCAAGGGCTGGGAGGTGGTGGTGCTGTCCCGGCAACGGCAAGAACAGCGGGAGGGCGTCCGCTTCATTTGGTGGGACGGTGCAAACCTCGATGCATGGGCTGATGAACTCAACGGTGCTACGGCGGTCATCAACCTCGCGGGGCGTACGGTCAACTGCCGATACGGCAAAAAAAACCGGCGAGAGATTTACGAGTCACGAGAGTTCTCGACCGAAGTGATCGGTGAGGCTATCGCGAAGTGTGTCATGCCTCCGCCGGTGTGGTTCAATGCCAGCTCGACGACCGTGTACCGCCACGCGCTCGACCGCGCCATGGACGAGTCCACCGGCGAAATTGACCCCGTACCGGAAGGAGGGCCGAGGAACAAGTGGGAGTTCTCCGTCGATGTGGTGAACCGCTGGGAGAAGGCGCTGTTCAATGCAGCGACGCCCGACACACGTCGCATCGCGATGAGGCTGTCGATGGTGTTCGGCAGCGGCGCGGGCGGTGTGTTCGAAGCATTCCGCAACATTACCCGGTTTGGGCTCGGCGGCACGCAGGGGCCCGGCAATCAGTACGTCAGTTGGCTGCATCTGGACGATTTTTTGCGGATGATCGACTGGTGCCTTACCCACAGGGAACTCAGTGGGCCGATCAACATGTGCTCGCCCAACCCGATGTCAAACCGCGACTTCATGCGGACGCTGCGCGAGGCGTGTAGAGTGAGGATTGGCCTGCCGGCAACGGCATGGATGCTCGAGATCGGCGCCTTCTTTATGCGCACTGAGACGGAGCTACTGCTCAAGAGCCGCAACGTGGTGCCAAGGAAACTGCTCAAGTCCGGTTTCAAGTTCAATCACCCCACCTGGCCCGAGGCCGCAAAAGAAATCGAGTCCACATATCGCCATTGATTACCCAAAACCAATTCTCACTGCCCCGCTATATGCCTACGAACGCTACACGATTCGGCGGCTTATGAGTGAAGAAGCAGGTGAACAAACACAATGCGCTTGACCAAGCGTTACACTTCGTCCAAGGGCGTGGTAGCGTCACCGAAGGTTTTTGGGTGGACATCCATTTTGTCCATCATACTGAGGAAGAGGCGGGACATTTGGCGGTCGGGCTTGCCGAGATAGTTCAGATTCTGCCCGCCCTTGATGCGACCACCGCCGCCGCCGAGCATCACGACTGGCAACTGGGTGGCATCATGATGGCCGTTTAGCATGCTGGAGCAAAGCATCAGCATCGTGTTGTCGAGCACAGTGCGTTCGCCCTCCTTAATGCCATCCAACCGCCGCGCGATGTAGGCCATTTGCTCGAGGAAAAACTGGTTCACTTTTAGCAAGTCTTCGGTGTCGCTGTGCGAGAGCAGGTGGTGAATCATGTAGTCCACACCGAGGTGCGGAAAGCGCAGTGTACCATGGTCGTTGTTCAACTTGAGCGTGCAGATGCGCGTGGTGTCGGTCTGGAATGCCAGCACGAGCAAGTCGCTCATGAGGCGCATGTGCTCGACGATGTCTTGCGGGTAACCGTCCTCCGGACGCAGCATGTCCGGCTTGTCCAAAGTCGGCCGCCACCCCTGCAGTTCTCGGCGTTTACCAGCGCTCTCGATCCGCTGTTCGACTTCGCGAACAGAGTTCAAATACTCGTCGAGCTTTTGCTGGTCCAGTCGACTGATGTTGCGTCGCAAATCTTTCGCGTCCGACAGGACAGCATCGAGCACGCTTTGGTCGCCAGCCTGCGCCTTGTCCTTGAAGAGTTGATCAAATGCCAACGCGGGATAAACCTCCAATGGGGTGGGTGTAGTCGGACTGCTCCACGAAATATGCGAACTGTAAAGCAGCGAGTAATCCTTGTGCACACCAGGGCTGGACTTCTCACAACCCAGCACGAGACTCGGCAGCTTAGTCCGGTGCCCAATGCGCTGTGCCACCAACTGATCCACGCTGGTGCCGGATTTGATCCTTCCACCCGAGGCCAAAGGCGCCCCGGAGAGCAGATTGCCGGTCTGCGAACTGTGGATGTTGCCTTTAAGTGCCTCTGCGTTGTAGAGACCGCGAATAAACACCATCTTCTCGCGGTAATCGACAAGCGGCGCGAGCACTTTACCCAGTTCCATCTCCTTACTCTGTCCCTTTGCCCACCATTCGTGCCGGTGATAACCGCAACCGGAGAACAAAATCGCCATGCGCGTTGGCGCCTCACTGGCCTTGTTCGCGTCGAGATGGGTGTCACCCCAAACACGTAGCGATTCCATCCATGGCAACGCCATCGACGCGCCCAAGCCACGGAGCATCGTGCGCCGCGAAAGTTGGTAATACCTCCTGTTCATATCGAGCTCAGTCCTTCGGTTCATGGTAAAATGACCCACACAACAATCAACCCTCATTTTTGGCCTGTCGCCCGCGAATATTGCGAAATTGAGGGCTAGTGACAATTGCCTCCACCGCCACATTGAACCGATAGTCGTTGGCTTTAAGCCGCCGTTGCATCTCCTCAAGCAGCAGCAGATCGGACAGTACCACCTCCCGGCCAAGCGCGTAGCCTAGCAGCTTGCGACAAAACTGCTTCAACACATCGTCCAACCGGTCACCAGCGAGATATTGCCTCAATCCCGTGATGCCCTCAACGGCCGCACCGTCATCCAGTCTGCTCTTCGTATTGACCGACTTGGGCCGCAATCTGCCAATGGTGTCATACTGCTCCAGCGCGAAGCCGTACGGATCGATGAGCTTGTGGCACTTGGTACATCCTGGCTCGGAGCTGTGTTTCTCGATCAACTGCCGAGCCGTCAACCCCTCCGGCACTATCTCGGGCAGGTCGGGCACCGTGGCCGGCGGTTTCGGCAGGCGCTCGCCAAGCAACGTCTCGTAAATCCAGTTACCGCGGAGGATCGGACTGGTCCGCGATGCCCCGGAGTTCACCGACAGCACCGTGGCCAAGCCAAGCACGCCACCGCGCCCCCTGGCCTGCACGCCGTCGACCCGTCGCCACTCATTGCCGCTCACGCCGTCAATGCCGTAGTGACTAGCCAATCGATCATTCAGGAAAGAATGATCGGCCGTTATAAAGTCAAGCACCGAGCCGTTATTGCGGAACATGTCTTCAAAAAAACGCACTGACTCTTCGTACATGACAACGCGTAATTCAGTAAACTCCGGATAGATCTTCAGGTTCTTGTCGTCGTTTTGATCGAACCCGCTAATGTGCAGCCATTGACAGGCGAACTGTTCGGCCATGCGACGTGTGCGCGAATCGCGCAGCATCCGCCGAGCCTGCGTCAGCAGCACCTCCTCGTTGACGAGATCCCCTTCCTGCGCTGCGCGACGCACCTCCTCGTCCGGCAAAGACGACCATAAGAAGTAACTCAGCCGGGTCGCGAGCTCCTCGTTCGATACCGGAACCGGTTTAGCCCCCTCCGCAGGTTGCTCACGCCTGTATAGGAACGCCGGCGATGCCAACACCCGGGCAATAGTTAATTGAATGGCCTTCTCGTGCAGTATTTCCCTGTCACGAAGGCTGCGATAGAAAGAGGTTAGATTCTCTGTCTCATCACCGGTGAGCATTCGGCGCCAGGCGCGGTGGGCAAACTCTAGCACGGCATCAAGCTGCTTTGACTCATCCTCCTTGAGACGCTTCCGAAATGCCTCGGCCTGCTTACGAAGCGGCTCAAGCATAGGAGCAAAGGCTTTGACCATGTCGGGCCGATCCTGTGTGGCAAACGCTGCATTCTGCTCATGCGAAACAACAAGCTTAAACGGCTCCTTGGAGACGTAGATCAACTCGTCCCACAGCCGATCGAGTTCAATTTCCCGAACCTCATCGAGCATCAGGCGCTGCAACGGCTCATCCTCCCGGTGATAAAGGGCAATTGTCACCACCTCATCCACCGGCACAATTCGCGGATAGCAAAGCGAAGCTGGGAAAAGATCCCTAAAATCATCCAATCCGGCAATCAGTCGCTTCTCCGAATCACCGCCAAGCGCAGCGATAAGAGAGTGCCCCGGAGTTAATTCATCTGCCACCGTCTTGCTCAAGCCAACCGCGAGTTGGACACTGCCTTTCACTCCATGCTCCGGTTCGAGTTCGCCGGACAGCATCAGTGTGCGACCCTCGGCCAACTCCGCTGGAATGCGCAACTCAACGATCGCAGGCGCCTTTACGATCAGGTCCGCCGTGACCATTGGCTGGCCAAAGGGATGCTTACCAAACCGTGTGTCCGATTCAACGGTCTTTAGTATGCTGGCGTAGCTGTCTGGAACTGAGAGCTTCTGCAGGTGTTGAAACAGAAGAGCGTCGGGTGAGTTTAGCTGAGCCGAGTCGATGCCGGTGGCCAGAGCGTGAATGCGTTCGGCCAAGTCGGCTCGCTTGGCGGGATTCGCTGTCGCCTGCCAGCTGGCTAGCAGTGAACCGGCAGGGACAGTCATCACCCTCTCCGAAAGCTTGTTCACCGAATCGACTTCTCCATTGTAGAAATGCCAGATATCATCGTGCCCGTGAGTGTCCTTCAGTGGATTGCTCTCGAGAATGTTCCCGGAAATTTCCCTGGCCATGTCCCACTGGCGCCTGGCGCCGTCGAACTCCGTGATGACCATGTTGATCTGCGTCAGGTCACAGGAGTGATTTTTCTGGCGCGGCCCGACGATGATCGAGATCAGTTCACCACGGCGAACGGCCAGTTTCCTAAGCGGCATTTCTGCGGAACCTCCTCGATCGAAGTCGCCGCTGCCCAGGTTACTAACCTTGCCGGTGGCACGATGCTGAACCCACCATTCGACACCGTTGCCGCACTCTGGATGGGTGTCGGCAATTCGCGCTGTAACTGTGACAATGCCACCGATCGGGCTTTGCCAACCGACTGCAGCAAATACTGTCGGCGAAGGATGCATTACAACCGAATTCGGACGGCTAATGCCGGGAATGCGCACTTCGGTGCCAGACGAATTGGCTGAGACAGAAGGCGTGCCGACAGTTCCCCAGCCGTTTACGAAATCATAGTCACCAGACTTGGATAGTTTTTGAGTGAACAAGCGTTCGACTTTCACCGGACCGCTGGAGCCTAGCACCAAATAATTGAGCCAAGCGGCAAGAGCAGCGGCATCGACACCATGCTGTTTTGCCAACGCAACGATATCTGGTTTCTCGCTGGCAAACTCCGCAGCAGCGGTGAGGAGCTTGGTTGTATCACCCAGCATCTCACGGCGAAGCTTGGCTAGGCGCTTGGCCAAACCAGGCACATCCCGCAGCGAGAGATCCTCCCTACCTCCACCCACTAGACGCGGATTACGCCAACGCACAAAATCATTCTCGTTTCCATCACCCACATCGTTGGCAGCTAGATATACTACGACATCGCCGCCGTCCGATAGCGGGGTGAGTTCAATACTGAAAATCTCGGTCGATCGGGTGATATTTTCCGGGTTCATCCACGCCGTTGGCCCACCCGCCCGCCCGATGTGACCTATCGGATCAAAGCGCCACAACACCTGTTGCCACTGCTGTATTTTCTCTACAATAGACTTCGGTTTTCCATCCTTCGTTGCCCTCCATTGCTTACGAATACTGTTAAGCAAAAAGGATCCTACCGGGTCGCTGTTTCGATTGAGCATCTCCCACAACAGTCGGAGATATTTTGCGTTTAATCCACGCTCCTCCGCAATCACAGCGATTGGCTTTAGGCCTTTGGCTAAGGCTTCACGCTCAGCCAATGTAGCGGAGAAATAATGCTCGAGAGGAATGCTACCATTGCGATTAATCACGTTTGCCTTGGCCTCTGGAGAGTCGTTCCAATTGTCACCGGTATTTCCGACAACATCCACGTACCTCGCATAAAACCTCTGGATTCTGTCCATCAAGTGATCAGCACGATCACGTTCGGTGTCATATTTCGAAAACCGAATGCCGTCCGGCACCAGAACGACGTGCTGCGCAACTTCTTTGCCAGCATCCAGGAATTTGTTCACGAGTCCGGGCGACATCACCAGCGCATCGCCGGCGTTGGTGAAACCCTCGCCGGCTGCGCCGTCAACAGGGAACTCGCGGGTCGGATCCAACGAGGCGACTCCGGTGAGATCGCGAACAGAGTAGTTATACTCTTCATTGTTGAGTCGCCGCAACGCCACCCTGCCCGGGTCGCCCGCCCGCACCTTGGCCTCCTCAAGCAAAAAGCGGTGCACCCAGCCCTGCAGTTTCGCGTACTGTGCTTCGCTGGGCTGATCCGATTTTTTAGGCGGCATCTGCCGACTCGAGAGCACGTCATCGACCTTGAGCCAAGCTTTGGTGTCGCGCCGGATGTCAGCGACCGTCCGAAATGCATCGAGATCAATGTCCGCATCGGCATCCTCGTCTGCGTGGCACTCGAAACAAAACTCATCGAGCAACGGCCGGATCTGCGGTTGGTAAACCGCATCCAGCCCTTCGGCTATGTCAAGTGGTGAAAAGCTAAACGAAGCCAGTATAAAAACTGGCCAGCAACCAAGACGGCGAAAAAAAAGCGACATAATCTACCCTCAAAGAGGAACGCAAACTAGTCCTTAAATATGAACACTCGTCAAGACCGCAAGTACGCCACAGGCAAACATTTGGAGTTGTTTACCTACTGGACTCTGGGAACCAAAAATATGGTCGGAGTGGAATTTTTAACCGGGCTTGGGCAACTCCCCGAGAAGGCTTTCTTCTGTTCGCTCCGGTCAAGATCAAGGGCTGCCACGGTGGCCCTGGCCGTGCCATCGCGCTTTATTGATCAGGTAATAAGGTCGGCGGTGTGCATCAAGTCAAAGTGTCTTTCTCCTGAACTTTTTTCACGGCAGCCTCACTATGATGGATCGGATCAACCCTGAATGTCTGCGGGCAACTCTGTCAACCGCTTGAGCATCGATATCATCGCTCCTCTCCGCCTGGCCAAGCACTCGAAAAAAACGATTTATTGTTTGGTTTTAAGACTGCCTGACGATACTTTCTTCCAAGCGAACGGAAAAACGGTCGCATCATTATTATACAATGAAAATATTCTGTCTCGGCGCCGCTGGAAAAATCAGCCGCGAGTCGGTTCGCGACCTACTTCATTCCAAAAAAATCACCCAGATCACGATCGGAGACACCAACGAAGCCCGGGGACGCGAAGTCGTAGCCTGGTTGGATGACAACCGGGTGGAGTTTGTCCAGGCCGATGTATTTCAGACCGACCAAACCGCCGAGTTGATGAGGGACTACGACCTAGTCATGGACGGCACCCCGATATCCATCAATCACGAGTCAACCCTATGCATCGCAAAAGCGGGCGTACACGGCGTAAACTTGAACGGAACCGGACCGGAATTTGCCTTTAACGAATCGTTCGTCGAGGCAGACAAAACCTATGTACCGGGCTTCGGGATGACACCCGGCATCACTAACGTGATGGCCCGTTATGCCTATGACCGACTGGAGACTATCGATGCCATCCGCATCAGCCACGGAGCATTCCGGCCGTTCGCCTTTTCGCCGGCGATCACTGAAACAACACGTATCGAGTATGAGCCCGGTCTGGAAAGCCGAATCGTTTTTGAGAACGGCGAATTCAAGCAAGTGGAGCCGTTCGCGCGCCCGCTGGAGGTGACGCTTCCCGAACCGTTCGGAACACACACGCAATACATCATCCCCCACGCCGAAACCCAGACGCTTCCCGGGTCTTTCAAGGAGAAGGGAGTCCGGTTGATAGAGGTGCGAGGAACATGGCCGCCAGCTAACATGCAGCTGCTGCGCACGCTGTACGACTGGGGTTTTCTGGAAAACAAAACCGTCAACGTGGCCGGAAACGAAGTGGGAGTGATGGACGCCATCGCCGCCTATCTGCTGCAATCCGATCAGGGAACCACCACCAAGCTATACGGGTACGCCCTGCACGTGGAAGTCACCGGGACAGAGGGCAGCAAACCCGTCAGCTACACCATGACAAACACCCATCCGGCCTCGGATGGATCAGTCGCCGGCTGGGAAAGTCTGCGCGCATACACGCGCTCGGTCGGAATCCCGATGTCGATCGCCGCCCAGTTGATTCTCGATGGTAAAGCTAATGCAAAGGGAGTCGTCACCCCAGAACTGGCATTCGAGCCAGAGGTTGTCTTCGCCGAGTTGGAGAAACGAAAGATTGCGATTCATATCGACAAACGAGAGATTGGCTAACCCTCAACCGCACCAATCCAGATTTCCAAGTCATCGGTCTTGGCGTTTTGTAGGAAGCGGTCGAGGTGCTTGATACCGTAAGCGTGAAAATCCACGTCCAGTGTTGAGATACCCACCTGCACGTAGGACCACATCGCCTCGCGCAGGTCGGACAATACCCGCAGCAGATGCAGCCGGGCCATTTCCGCCGGGCTTGGTTCCCGACCAAGATACGAGTCCATCAGCGTGCGGCAACCGGTCTCATCCATGCAAAAGTTGACCGCGCAATTACCCAAGTCAACGTACGGATCACCCATGCCGGCGTATTCCCAGTCCAACAGGTAAAGCTGTTCATTGCTCTGCAGGAAATTCGCCGCGATCAGGTCGTTGTGGCACGGGGCCAACACCACTGGGCAACGCCCGACTGCCTCAATGATTTTCGCTGAGAACTCCAGCGCTTCACCGAGTTGACCGGGATGAGTGACATTGAATCGCTTGGCAGTCGCGATGTAGTCATCGATCACCGTTGGCAGATCGAATGTACCGGGAACCTCCGGAGCCGAGTGCAGCCGATGAAGCAGTCTGGCTACGCGGCGGATTGTCGCCGGGCAGCCGGTGTCGATCGAGCCGCCTTCGACGAAACGGGTGACGAGGATTTCGTGCGCACCGATGAAGGCGACCGGCTCCGGGGCGATGCCTATCTCCCAAGCCACTCGAGAAATTGCGTTTTCCTTTTGCCGGTCAATGCCGAACAGATCGGTGTCTTTCCCTGGCAAACGAACGACGAACTTTTCGCATCTGCCGGTCTCGATCAGAAGGTTTTGATTCGTCAGCCCGCCGGGAATGGGGCTGAACGTAAATGTACCCCAGCCGGGGAATTCAGCTCCCAGTAACGCTCTTACCTGCTCAATTGAAATCATGTCGAACGAACTTTGCTTAGCCAAGCACGTTCAGTTAAATGTTCTCCTTCGGAGCCTCAGGATCCTCCTTGGGCGGTTTCTTCGCGCCGGGAGGTGGCTCGACAACGACCACCGGCACCGGGTAGCGCAACTTCATCACATCGTCGACGACCACCTCGATATTGTACACGCCGGGGGCCTCAAACTTGGTCCCGGCGAACACCGCGATGTTGGTCGCGTGATGCGCCGGGTCGCGCAGGGCAAACTTGGTCTCACACTTGCGGATGATCGTCTCCTGGTCAGGTGCGAGGAGGCGAATATTTTCGTGGAACTCGCCCACGCCGGCAACCCATCGCGTGAACACGCACAGTTTGCCAGCGACGATCGGCATCTTGGGCACGCGGATGACCCCAATGATGCCAAGCGCGATGAAGTTGCCAGTGGCTTCCTGCCGTACGTCTTCGCACAGCATGGAGCATTGCAGGTCGGGAAGTATTCGGGATGCTTGCATTCTATATGTAAAATCTATCGATTGCGCTCGGCGGTTTGCTGCTCGGCGGCGCGAACGGTGTTGCGCATCAGCATCGCGATCGTCATCGGGCCGACTCCGCCAGGGTTCGGGGTAATCCGGCCCGCAACCGACTGCACGGCACGAAAGTCCACATCACCGACAAGCCGGTAGCCCTTTTCGACGGCAGAATCATCGACGCGATTAACTCCAACGTCAATCACCGTCGCGCCCGGCTTGACCATGTCCGCTTTGACAAACTCAGCCACGCCCATAGCCGCCACAATGATGTCCGCACGGCGGCAATGCTCCGCCACATCGCGGCTCCGCGAATGGCAAAGCGTGACAGTGGCGTTGGCGTCCTTGGCCTTTTGGCAGAGGATTGCTGTCATCGGTTTGCCGACGATGTTGCCCCGTCCGAGAATAACCACTTCCGCGCCCTCGACCGGTACGCCTGATCGAACAAGCAACTCGTGCACGCCGCCCGGGGTACACGGCACAAAGCCGCCGGTCTCACCGAGCATGAGTTTGCCGACGTTTACAGGGTGAAAACCATCGATGTCCTTGGCCGGTAACACGGCGGAGAATACTTTCGTTTCGTCAACATGGCGTGGCAATGGCGCCTGAACGAGGATGCCGTGTACGCTGGGGTCGGCGTTAAGCCTGCCGACCATCTCAATCAAATCCCCCTCCGACGTGTCTTCCGGTAGCACGTTGGTCTCGGAGCGAATGCCGAGCTTGGCCGCAGCACGTTCCTTCATGCCAACGTATACCCGTGACGCAGGATCCTCGCCAACGCGGATGAACACAAGGCTCGGTTCGACGCCGGCGGACTTAAGCATGCCGACACGGGATCCGGTCTCCACGTGAACCTCCCCGGCAATCGCGCGTCCGTCTATCAGGTTATTGGCAGGCATCAGGGAAGCGTCTTTAGCGTACGAACATCGAGCAGTGGCAGCGCAGGCCAGCGCGAATCCACAGCCTCAACGCCAGTGAGGATGACCCTACGGTTGCGTAGCATGCTCATCAACCGCTCAAACGTGATCAACTCGCCGCTATCACCGGGCGTCTTGAGTGGTCCGGTGTCGGATGAGTAAAGATAATTGATGGTCCGGCCGTTGTCGTCGAGCAGTTCAAACCGGCTTGGGGCTCTCGGGCTGCGGAAGAAGCGCCGCTTGATGACACCTTCGCGGTTGACGATGCGCGGCGGCGGCACCGGCAGCTTCGTTTCGGTGACTGCGGGGGTCGCTTCCGGCTTGGGTTCCTCAGCGTCCTCCGGATTGCCCATCGGCGGCTTTTGCCTGTCGGAGGCCTCTGAGACGTCGACCACGACGACTTCCGGCTCGGGAGGATTCGGCATGTCACCTGGCTGCGGGATCGTTTCTGTTTCGTCCTTCGCATCGGTGACATTTTCCTCCTCCGGCTTGGCTTCCTCCTCCGGCTTGGCTTCCTCCTCCGGCTTGGCTTCCTCCTCCGGCTTGGCTTCCTCTGCGGCTTGGCCAAGCTCAATAAATTTGGCTGCAACGTAGGCGTACGCTCCCGCGGGGTGCTCGATTTCAATCCAGTCGCCGGCGGTGCGCTTTTCCTTTACAGCATCGCCTTTGCCCAAGCGGCCAACGATGCTGAATCGCTCGCTGCCCCCGGCTCGGACATTGAGTTTATTGGCAGTCACTTTGCCCTCCTTGATAAAGCTCATGTGCACCCATGTTTGACCGGCAACCGGCATACCGATCTTGAGCCAATCCACCGGTTCTCCCTTGCGCGGCGGGGCCACGGTCACCTTGGCCAACACAGTCACCTTGTCACCCTTGCGGAGTTGGGTGACGCGCTCCCCGATCAAGCTGGCACGAGCGCGGACGTTTACGCGGTCGGCCGAGACGACACCCAACTCAGTGGGAGTGACTTCGCTGACGACATCTTTAGCGCTCGAGCCTGAAACGGCCACGAGCCATGCCAGTGCCGGAATGAGGAAACGGTCAAGTGCTTTCATTGGACGCCGAGTGTGAAACGTCCCACCACCGGTGTCAATTCCGCCGAGGAGGTCTTGGCTTTTTTCGGGGCGGCTTCAGGCACGAGGCGATCTCGGCGCGGTTGAGCAGACGCCACCTGCCAAGCGGCAGCTCACCCAGTTTCACCGGCCCAACGGTCACTCGTTGCAAGCGCAACACACGGTAGCCAAGCGCTTTAAACATACGACGCACCTCGCGATTTTTACCCTCGGCCAGCACCAGTTCAGCCTCGCTGCGGGTGTTATTGGCCGAGAGCAGACGCACACGCTTGGCCTTCAAGAATTCTCCCTTGTCGTGCAGGCCACTCGTGAGCTGCTTCAGCCCATCCGACTCAAGCCGCTTGGCCAAAGTTACCCGGTAGGTCTTGAGCAGGCCATGGCTCGGGTGTGCGACCTTTTGGCAAAACTCCCCGTCGTTTGTGAGCAGTATCAGCCCCTCGCTGTCGGCATCGAGTCGGCCAATGGTGAAGAGATGCCCCCAGTCCGCCGGCAACAGGTCGAACACCGTCCGGCGCTCATGCGTGTCGCGGCGGGTGCAGAGAAACTTGGACGGCTTGTTGAGGGCGACGAAGCGCTTGGCCAACGGCTTGATCGACCGCCCGTCAAGCGACACTTCATTTTTATCGGGATCAATCTTTGTGCCGAGCAACCGAACGACTTGACCATCAACAACGATGCGCCCTGCGAGGATCAGTTTTTCGCCTTCACGGCGCGAAGCCACCCCAGCTTCAGAGATAAATTTTTGCAGACGAACCATCACCGCCAAGGAAAATTGCGTGGTGAGTCCGATGGCGGATAAGCACGAATACTCGCGGCGATTATTCCTCCGGCTTGGTCTTCTTCAAGCCGGTGATGCGGTCGCCCTCCTTGAGCTCACCACGTTTGCGCAGCAGTTCCACGCGCTCATAACGGGTAAGCACGGTACGCTTGGCCTCAGCGGCGCCTCCGACTTTCAAGCTGGGATGTTGTGACATTTTCCTTAAAAATAAATGATTTGAAGTCTCTCCGCGGGAAAGCGGGCGCGGGAAAATACCACACCCTGCTCCGATTGCAACCTGATATTTACTACAAATGCAGGCTTTTCTGCTTCCACTTCAAAGGGCACGCTTGACCGACTGGTGCATTCGTTGTGACGTTGTTTTCTACCAAAACCAGCCTCAACTTACTTGGCTTTGTTGCTGCCTTGCCCTTGGCTTGCTCTGAGGTGCCGGATATCCGCTCCGTCGAACCAGATCTCACTATCCCTAGGCTGGAAACCAGCCAACCGAGCGCCGGCAGGCGAGTGAAGCAGATTTTTCCCGGCTACGAGCAGACCGGCGTTTACCATGTCACCTATCTGCCTTCCGATTGGGTACAAGACAAAAACTACCCAGTACTTGTTGAATATGCCGGGAACAAATACCGCGGAGCCAACGGTGACATTAGCACCGGCCGGCCCGAAGGCAGCAAGATGGGTTTCGGAATCTCCGGTGGATGCGGCTTCATCTGGGTGTGCCTGCCTTATCTCAACGCTGACGGAGATGATATTGCGCTCACCTGGTGGGGTGACGCAAAAAATCGCACCGCAAGGTCGACCTTGGATTACTGCCAAAAAGTTGTCCCATGGATTTGCGAACAATTCGGAGGCGACAGAAACCGAATCGTCCTATGCGGATTCTCACGCGGCGCTATCGCCTGCAACTACCTCGGATTACACGACGACGAAACCGCCAAACTTTGGCGAGCCTTCATTCCGTACAGCCACTACGACGGCATCGCCACTTGGCCTTACCCTGCCTCAGACCGAGATTCCGCCCTCGATCGACTCAAGCGTCTGGCCAAGCGCCCGCAATTCATCTGCCACGAAATCACCGACTCCCAACTCAACCTTGCTGCCACAAAAAAATGGATCGAATCCGCTGGTCTTACTGAACACATCACTTTTGCTGAAACCGGTTTCCGCAACCACAACGATGCTTGGCTCCTCCGCCCCAGCCTCGCCCGAAAAAAAATCCGAGTTTGGCTGCAGGGCGCACTATCCATCAGCCACTAATGCCTCTCGAAGGCAAATTCCGCATTGCTTCAGAACGATGTATGACTAGACTTTCTCACCGCTCGCTGCGCTTGTCGACATGAGCCACAAGGAACGATTTTTTCGCCAAGATATCCCGGACGAGTTGCGCCAGCAGTTCGCTGTGGTGCAGCGCCGGCTGTGGCGTGTGGAGACGACGATGGCGGTGTGCCTCGCTGCCGCCGGCTTGTTCGGATCGTATCTCGTCCTGTTTTTCTCCGACCGCCTTTGGGATAGCCCGGGCTGGCTGCGGCTTGGCCTGCTCACCGCCGGCGTCGGCATCACGGTCGGCTCGGTGACTTGGTGGCTCGCCCGCTGGGTGTTTCACAAGCGTGACACGCGCGCTTTGGCCAAGCTGGTGCAGCGCCGGTACCGGCGGCTCGGCGACCGACTGCTCGGCATCGTGGAGTTAGCTGACGAGAAGAAACGCCCAGCCATCTTCTCTCCCGCGCTTTACAGGGCGGCCATCAGTCAAGTCGCCGGCGAGGCGCTGAAGCTCGATTTCAAACAAACGGTCAACCCGCGCCCGGCGCGCCAGAGGGCCGTCATCGCCGCTGCCCTCATTATTGTGGCGCTCGTCACTTGGGCGATCATCCCGCAAGCCGGCTGGCACTCGCTCCAGCGCTGGGGCCTGCCGGTGGCCGACATTTCGCGGTACACGCTCGTGCAGCTTGCCGGTTTCCCAGGCGAAAAAACCGTGGCCCGGGGCGAGTCGTTCGACCTGGGTGGCGCGATCGAGTACCGCTCGTTTTGGCGGCCTGCCACTGCCTCGGCCCGGTTCGCCGGGAGCAAGCCGATCCGCGCCGACATCGCCGGCACAAACGTCATCTTCAGCATCCCCGGCCAGATCGAGGACGGAGTCCTCACGGTAAAGGTCGGCGATGCAAAGCACCCGATCGAGATCTACCCGGTGCAGCGCCCGGCGATGCGCGAGTTGCAAGCCCGTGTCGAGTTGCCTGCGTACCTGCAGCACCCAGTACGCAACGAGACAGTGCAGGCGGCTTACCTGCCTGTACTGCTAGGCAGCACTGTGTCTTTTCAGGGCCGCGTCTCGCGCGTTCTCAACCAGGCGCAGGTGACGATCGACGAGGTAGCCAAGCCGATGAGCGTTCGCAATGATAATTTTTCCAGCCCGGCGCACGAGGTGGACGGCACGTCGCACTTCGCATTTACGTGGCGCGACAAACACGGCCTCGCCGGAGCGGCAGCTTGGCAACTGAACGTCGAGGCGACCGACGACCTAGCGCCGCGACCCGACCTCGGCACGCTGGGCCGCGAGCTGGCCATCCTTGAGACCGAGGTGCTCGAGCTAAACGCTACCGTGCGCGACGACTTCGGCGTGAAGGAAGCCGGCATCGAATGGCGCACACTTGGCCAAACCGAAGAGATGCCACCGCAAATCCCCGCCGCACTCACCGCCCGAGCCAGCGGCACGCAGGAGGCCGAGTTTGAGACCGGCTTCCACTTCAGCCCGACGGTGCTTGGCATTGCCAAGGACACCACCGTCGAGTTGGCCGTCTGGGCGACCGACCACCTGCCCGGCCGCAAGCCAAGCCGCACGATGCCGTACCGGCTGCACATCCTAGGCACTGAGGATCATGCCGAAATGGTTCGGCAAAAACTGGAGAATATCCTGGAAAACCTCGAGGAGGTTTCCCGCGCCGAGGAAGACATCGCCGAGGACACGCGCGAATTGGCCAAGACAGACGACGACACCCTAGCCAAACGCAAGACGAACGAGAAAATCGAACAAACCGCCGACGAGCAACGTAGCAACGCAGAGGAGTTGAAAGACCTGGCCAAAGAAGGTGCCAAGGCGCTGATGGAGGCCATGCGCAATCCGGCGTTCGACGAGCAGACGCTGCGCGACTGGGCACAGAACATGCAAAAAATGAACGAGCTGGCCGACCAACAAATGAAGCAGGCCCAGTCCAAGCTTGGCAAAGCGCAACAGAGTGGCGAGCCGCAGGAGAAAAAAGAGAATCTGGCCGACGCACTTGAGGAGGAGGAGGATGCTCTCGACGAACTGGCCGATTTGCAGGACAAGGTGAACAAGGACCTCGACAACCTGCAGGCACTCACACTCGCCCAGCGGTTGCGCAAGATCAGCAAGGAAGAGCTAGCGCTCCGAAAAAAAATCAAGGAAATCATTCAGGAAACTATAGGCCTATCGCCGGACGATTTGCCAGATCGCCACACCCGAGCCAACGGCCGCTTCACCAAATCTCAAGGTCGAACGCAGACCAAGGCGGTCGAGCTGCAGGGCGAGATTAGCCGCTTTTATGAACGTACCGGCAAGGGCCAATACGGCGAAGTCAGCCGCGAGATGGAGACCGAGAAAACGGGCGAATCGCTTAAGGAGATCGAGCAGCAGATTTCCTCCAATATCTCCATGCTGGCAATCCGCAACCTCGGCAACTGGTCCGGCAACTTCGAAGCATGGGCCAAGAAACTGGAGCCGCCCAAAAAGGATTCCGACGGCGGCGGCCAAGGCGGCGGCCAAGGCGGCGAGAAAAAGGTGAACGAGCTGATGAAACTGCTTTTCTCCATGCTGCGCCTGCGCGAAAGCGAGATCCAGCACCGTCAGCAGACTACCCTGCTCGAGCAGCAAAAAAGCGAAACGGACGTTTACAAAAAAGGCGTCGAACGGGTGATGCAAATGCACGCCGACTCGATGCTCGAGTTGAACCGGATGCAGTTTGAAACCGTCGAGCCGGCAATGCTCGATCCGTTGCAGGAAACGTTTGACTCAATGGAAATAACCGACAACCTGCTCGACAAGCCGCAGACTGACGTTGTAACGATCGAGGCGCAAACCGGAACCATCCAGGCCATGTCCGACGTCATCAACCTCATCAACGAGGAGGTTAAGCGCGACAGCGGTCAGCAGGGACAGTCGCAGGCCCAGCAGGAAATGGCGTTCATGATGGCTATGATGGCCATGAAACAACAGATGGGCCAGGGCATGAAGCAGAGCCAAAGCGGCGGCGGGAGCCAAGCCGGCGGCACAACCAGCCAATCCGCCTCGGAGTTGATCGGCGATGCCGTCGGCCGCGAGGAAAGCGAACGCGCCATCAGCCGGGGCAGCGGCGCAGCAGCCAAGCTGCCGGAGGAGTTCCGCGAGGTATTGCAGGATTATTTCAAGGCGTTGGAGGCGATGGAGGGAGACGGGAAGCAATGAGGCGAAAGCGGCTCTGGCTGCTGATCGCAGTGTGCTTTTCCGTGGCTGCCCCGGCCTGGGCGCAAAAACTGTTTGAGGAGTCGAACGACCTGTTGCCCAAGGAGATCGAGCGCATGTACTCGAGAGGCCTCCAGTTCCTGGTGCAATCGCAGCTCACCGGCGGTAACTTCAAGGACAAGCCGTATGGCACATCGCCCGCAGTCGTCGGACTGGCGGTGGTGGCGATGCTCGCGCACGGGGACGACCCCAGCCACGGCTCGTACAGCGGCCCGATCAAGCGCGGCATCAACTTCATCGTCAACCGACAAAACAAGACCACCGGCTACATCGGCACCACGATGTACAACCACGGCTTCGCCACGCTTGCACTGGCCGAAGCATACGGTGCGGTGGAGGACGACCGGCTTGGCCCAGCGCTCGAAAAGGCCATCGGCCTGATCCTCAACGCACAGAAAAAAAACCCACGCGGCGGCTGGCGTTACTCTCCCGAAAGCACTGATGCCGACACCACCGTGAGCGGTGCACAAATGGTGGCCCTGTTCGCCGCACGCAACGCCGGCTTAGCCGTGCCAGAGGCGGCCATCCAGACCGGGCTGAAGTATTTCAAGACGTGCCAGACGCCCGAAGGCGGTTTCGGCTACACTTCCAACCGCGGCCCCAATGCCGCCCGCTCGGCCATCGGCACACTGGTGTTTGCTCTGGCCAAGGAAAAGGACAGCCCGACCTTCCGGAAATCTTTCAGCTACCTCCGTAAAGCGCCTGAGACATCAAGCTACCGGAATTACTATTTGTACTACGGCGCGCAGGCATTCTTCCACGCATCGCCAACCGAATGGACTAAGTGGAACCGAACCAACATCGCCAAACTTAAGCAAAACCAAAACGAAGACGGCAGCTGGAGCGGCCAGTTTGGCACCACGTTCGCCACCTCCGCCTCCCTGCTTTCGCTCGCGTTAAACTACCGTTTTCTGCCGATTTATGAGCGGTAAACCAGCCCACCCAACGCACTGGCTCCGCCGCCCGCTTGGCTTGGCGGCGATCGTACTCTGCCTTGGCCAGCCGCTTGAAGCGGCCGGCCAGGACGACCTTGTGCGCTTCCTCGACGGCTCGATGCTCCACGGCGAACTTCAGCAGGTCAGCCTCGGCAACGGCTTGCGCTGGTCACGGTCGGACCTGACCAACCCGGTTGATTTCCGTCCAGACAACCTCGCGTGGATTCGCTTTGAGGGTGCACGTCCGGTGAAGCGTCAAGCCGAGCCGACCGTGCACATCCGTTTCCACAACGGCGACGAAGTGCTCGGCAATCTGATCGCGCTCGACGAACAACGCGTTCAGTTTTCCACCTGGTTCAACGAGCAATTGTCCGCGCCGCGCGACGGGCTCCAGTCGCTGGCGTTTCTCTCCCCCGGCTTCCGTATCCTGTACGAGGGACCGACAACCATCGCCGGCTGGAAGCTGGGACGCGACCCCAAGGCGTGGAAGTATCGCGACGGCGTATTCATCTCCGAGGGCGTTGGCGTGCTAGGCCGCGATTTCGGACTCCAAGGCTCGTCGCGCGTCGAGTTCGACCTGCAATGGAATGGCACATTCAGCCTGATCGTACCGGTGTACACCTCGGCGCTCGACCGGTTCGACTACCGGAGCAACTCGTACATGTTCTACATCAGCCGCGGCTACGTGAGTTTGCAGCGTGTGCAGAACGGCGCCGGTGTGCGCAACCTCGGCCAAGGGCAAATTCCCGAGATGCAGACAAAGAATCGTGTGCAGGTCGAGATCCGCATCAACCGGGAAAAGGCCGAGATGGAACTCTACATTGACCGCAAGCTCGTCCGCAAATGGCGAGACACAAACGGCTTCGCTGCCACCGGCTCGGGCATGGCATTTTTCTCTCAACTCAACGGCCCAATCGTACGCGTGAGCAATCTACGTGTATCGGCATGGGACGGCCATTCCGACCCGGTCCAGCTCGCCGTGAACGACGGCTCCGAGGATATGGTTTTTCTCAAAAACCGCGACGAAGTGCCCGGCAAACTCAAGTTGATGGATGGCCGAACAGTCGTGATCAATTCTCTCGGCGCTGACCTCGCCATTCCGCTCGAGCGCATCACCCGCGTGGCACTCACCAAGCCGGAACCCAGACCAGAGGCCAAGCGACCATGGGAAGTGCGTGCGCATTTCGCCGGCGGCGCAGCCGTGTCGTTCGACCTCAAACAATGGGAGGGGACCACCCTCACCGGCCGCAGCCGAAACTTCGGCCCGGTGACATTCGATTCGCAGTACATCCGGCGACTTCAATTCAACCTCAGCACGTCACAAAAAACCAACGAAACAAACTCAGGCGGCGCTGACCAACTCTGGCCATGGGATGATTGACACAACGAAACAGCTCCGACTTGGCCAAGTGCGGCCCCGCTTGGCCAAGTGCATCATTCGCATCCCTTGGCGAGCATTCACGGTTTTCCTTTTTGCCGCAACAACCGCCCTTGGCCAAGCCGGCTCGACAGGCGAGAGCAAGTCCACCATCCATTTCAAGAATGGCGACTGGCTCCATGGAACACTTGCCTCTTACGACTCAGCCAACGGCGTGACATGGCAACATCCCGATGCAACATCCCCGCTGCGCTTCAACACCTCCCAACTCACCGAGATTACGCTTGACGGCACAACCGTTGGCCGGCTCCCTGCCGACAGCCTCTGCGAAGTGCAGCTCGTCAACGGCGACCATTTCCGCGGCAACCTAGCTGGAGTTACTGAGGATCATTTCCTGTTCGACACCTGGCATGCTGAACGAATGCAGTTACTGCGCAACGCCGTCCGCAAAATCGCCCCGCTGCCCAAGGGGCTGAAGACCGTCTTTCAGGGGCCGGAAAGCGACGCCGGCTGGACACACGGCAAAATCAACAACGAGACCATCGGCGAGTCCGGCAACTGGCGCTACCACAACGGCGGCTTCCACGCGAAAGAAGCCGCCTCCATCGCCCGCGACCTGAATCTACCGGACAGCTCACACCTCTCGTTCGACCTTCAGTGGAGTGGCGCGATGCACCTAGCTTTCGCACTGTACACCGATACGCTCCAGCCGATCAGCCTGTCCACCAAAGAGAACGAGCCGGACTTTGGCGGCTTCTACAGCGTGCAGGTCAATAGCTACTCCGTGAACCTGCTCCCTGTCAAAAAACACACGCCGCTCACCTACCTTGGCCAGGCGACTGTCCCAAGCTTCCGAAAAAAAACCAAGGCACACCTTGAGTTTTACGCAAACAAACGCCAGCGACTCATCGCGGTGGCAATCGACGGCAAGCTGATTCGAAAATGGCATGACACCAAGGGATTCACTGGCGAGGGTACCGGCGTGCGCATCGTACATCAGGGTCGGGGCGCCGTGCGCATCAGCAACTTGCGCCTCGAGGAATGGGACGGCCGATTCAAGGATTCACCGACCCACCCCATCGGCTCAAAGGAGGATCTCGTCAAACTGATCAACAACGATCGCATGCAGGGCCGTGTCGACGACGTCGACGGCGACAAGCTCAACGTGACAACAGCAGAGGGCGGCTTCCCCGTGCCTCTCGAGCGCGTAAAACAGATCGAACCCGCAACGAGCAAGACCGCCGCTGCCATACCTCTCGAGAACCGCGTCTGCGCCTACTTCAGCGACGGTAGCCGACTCACCTTCGTGCTGAACCGTTGGTTTGCTGGCGGCATCGAGGCGCAAAGTCCAAGCTTCGGCAGCGCCACCTTCAAGCCCGGCTCCATCATGCGTCTTGAGTTTCAGGCAGACAAAAAGTAAGCGGTGGGCAGTTTAGCTTTTCTGCAATCCAGACGATCAACGCTAGACTTAGCTGCCGGTTTTTCGGTAGGCGGCGTGGTTGGTCGGAATGCCTTGCGCGTTGAATTCCTGCTCGAAGTCAGTCACCAGTTCCTTGAGAGATCTGGGCGTTTCCGCTCGCTCGAACCCTGCACCGCTGTCGAACACCTCAAGCATCTGCTCAAAATATTCGATGTTGTCCGTCCGTAGATAAATGATGCCTTCGTACTTGAGTAGGCGCTTGGCCAAAGGCGGAAACGACTCGCTGATGAGCCGGTTTTTGTGGTGCCGCTTCTTCGGCCACGGGTCGGGAAAGTAAACGTGAATCGCGTCCAACGTACCCGGCAGCAGCAGGTACATGAGCACGTACACTGCCTCGGCCCGAAGCAGGCGGAGATTTTTCAAACCGGCACGATGTCCCTTCCGATCGAGCTTGGTAATGCGGCCGAGTAATCGCTCTAGCGCAACGATGTTCCGGCCGGGGTGGGCCAACGCGTACTGCAGCGTGAACGATCCGTCGCCACAGCCCAGCTCCAGCTCGATCGGTTGCTTCGCCGGAAAAAGTCCGGCCAAGTCGATCGACTCGATGGCCGAAGTGATCGTGTGAATCATCGACTCGCGCAGCGGCAATGACTTGTTGCGGCTCACAGCTTTGCCAAGCGCCTCGATGACACTCAGCGGTAGTCACCTCCGTTGAGGCTGTTCACCACAGACTTCTGCCATACATCCAAGCCGGCTTTCATTCGGGCAGCGCGCTTGGCCCATTCCTTGCCGTCGCCGATCAAGTTTTGCTGTTCCTTGGGATCGTGCCCCAAGTGGTAAAGTTCGTATTCAA
>Ga0066866_10000169_pt1 | contig 24008 bp, 28 predicted proteins | sample ETN01SmetaG_3_FD_66435 | JGI IMG/M metagenome (GOLD analysis project Ga0066866, IMG submission 66435) | Marine microbial and viral communities from oxygen minimum zone, Eastern Pacific Ocean - ETNP2014F12-01SV263 | ecosystem: Environmental > Aquatic > Marine > Oceanic ...
TTCGGCTTCTTGGGCTTTCTTTTTTTCTTTTTCTTTACGTTTACGTTCGGCTTCTTGGGCTTTCTTTTTTTCTTTTTCTTTACGTTTACGTTCGGCTTCTTGGGCTTTCTTTTTTTCTTTTTCTAATTTTTTAAGCTTTTTTTCTTTATCTTTCTTTTTCTTTAGCTGTTTAATCTTTTTTTCTTCCGCAATTCTTTTTTTCTTAGCATCCTCTGCTTTTTTTTCTAGTTTTTTTTGTCGTTTCTTTTCCGCTATTTTTTTGGCTTCTTCTATATCATTTAGTCGTTTTAGTTCTAATTCGACTTGTTTTTTGTCAACTGATATAGCCTTAATAATATTAGTAACTGGTTTATGTATAGGGGTTGGTTTTGCTGAAAATTTGAAACTAAATATTAATATTCCACCGAAGATAATATGAAGGAGAATAGAAAAAAACAATGATCTCGAAGTTTGAAACCAGTTTATACGCATATATTGTTATTTTTCAGGAGGATCAGTAATCATACCAACTGAGGGTACGCCTGCTTTCTGGAGTAATGTCATTAATTGAATAATCTGACCATAGGGAACATTTGTATCTCCTCCAACAAGAACCGGAATACCAGGTTGATATTTTAATAAAGCACTCACGCGATTAACTAAAATACTAGGCGCCACAGGATCATCTTGGTTCTCTCCATAATTAATAAAGAAATTCCCATTTTTATCAACATTAACAATTACAGGTTCTTTTTCATTTGGCGGTAATGGCGCAGAAGGAGCTTGTGGTAAATCAACCTTAACTCCTTGACTTAATAATGGCGCAGTTATCATAAAGATTATTAATAATACCAACATCACATCGATGTAGGGTACAACATTAATTTCGGACATTGGTCGTTTTCGTATTCGTTGTCTCATAAATATTTATTAGCTATGTGCATGACGATGTAAAATCGCCACAAACTCTTCCAAAAAATTATCATAACGATTTATCAAACGTTCAACATCGTAGGAATACCTGTTGTAGGCAATTACTGCAGGGATTGCGGCAAATAAGCCCATGGCAGTTGCTATTAAGGCTTCACTTATGCCAGGAGCAACCATAGCTATTGTTGCTTGCTGCACTGTGCCCAAAGCTTGAAAGCTATTCATGATGCCCCAGACTGTTCCGAATAAACCAATATATGGACTTGTTGATCCAACGGTCGCTAAAAAAGAAAGGTTGGTTTCAAGATGGTCTACTTCCTTATTCATAACAATACGCATCGATCTTTGAGCTCCATCAAGCATTGCCTCAGGGTCAATACTCTCTTTATTTTGAAGACGCGAAAATTCTTTATAACCTGCTTCGAAAATTTTCTCCATACCATTCGACTCATAACGACCTGCTGTAATTCTATTGTATAAAGGACTTAAATCTTCTGAAGACCAGAATTTTTCTTCGAATATATCTGCATTATTTTTAGAATGTTTGAGTAGTACATGCTTATTAAAGATCATTGTCCAAGAAATCACCGATGCTAAAACAAGTATTAGCATGACGAATTGAACAAGTAGACTTGCATTTAATATTAAATCAATAAAAGAGTGGTCAGGTATCATTAAGTTAACTCCATAAGTAATTCTTCTGGCATTGGTGACACTTTTAGTGTCTTTGCGTGTATACAAACAAGTTTAACTTCTGCTTGACTAAGCAATTTATCGTCCTCATTTTTAATATTTTGTTGAAACGAAAGGCTTGCTCCACGGCTATCTAATAACTTTGATGTGATAGTTAATAAATTATCAAGATAACCGGGATTAATATAATCTATTGTTAAATTTTTCACAGCAAATAATAATTTGTATTTGTCAATTAGTTGTTTATGTTCGAAACCTATATTTCTTAGCCATTCTGTGCGTGCACGCTCCATGAAGCGTAAGTAATTTGCATAAAATATAACCCCACCAGCATCAGTATCTTCGTAATAAGCACGTACTTGCCATATAAATTCTTTGCCCATTTTAATGTGGGTTTTTATTATTTATTTTCATTAAATAAGTCATCAATTTCGGGAGACTCTTTAGGTGCATTTAAACCGAAGTGAAGCCAGGCATTACGTGTAGCAACTCTCCCTCTTGGTGTCCGCATCAGAAAGCCTTGTTGTATTAAATAAGGCTCTAGTACATCTTCAATAGTGTCGCGCTCTTCCCCTATTGCAGCAGCTAGACTGTCAACACCAACTGGCCCCCCATCAAATTTTTGTAATATAGCGAGGAGTAATTTTCTGTCCATCATGTCAAAACCATGAGCATCAACATTTAACATATCTAACGCTTCGGATGATATTTCTCCAGAAATTTTCCCGTCTGCTTTTACCTGAGCATAATCACGAACACGCCTAAGTAAACGATTGGCAATACGTGGTGTGCCACGAGAGCGGGCTGCTATTTCATTAGCTCCATTTTTCTCAATTTCGACACTAAGAATGTCAGAGGAACGGTTAACAATTTGGGTTAGTTCATGCGGAGAATAGAATTCAAGTCGTTGAACAATCCCAAAGCGATCACGTAATGGTGATGTTAATAGCCCAGCACGAGTGGTAGCGCCGACTAGTGTGAACGCTGGCACATCAAGTTTTATAGCGCGTGCAGCAGGTCCTTCACCAATCATAATATCAATTTGGTAGTCTTCCATTGCTGGGTACAGTACTTCTTCAACAACAGGACTAAGACGATGTATTTCATCGATAAAAAGAACGTCATTAGGCTCAAGATTAGTTAGTAAAGCGGCAAGGTCACCAGGACGCTCTAGGACTGGCCCTGAGGTTTGGCGCATATTTACATTCATTTCGTTAGCAATAATATGGGCTAGAGTAGTTTTACCTAGACCAGGGGGGCCAAAAATAAGCACGTGGTCTAAAGGCTCAGCTCTTTGTTTGGCCGCACCTATAAAAATATCCATTTGCTCGTGAACCGATTTTTGCCCTAGATAATCCTGTAGATTTTTGGGGCGTAAGGTATTTTCAGCCGCCACATCATTTGGATCGCTTTGAGGCGAGACTACTGTATTAGATTCAACCATATCGATACCTATTTTCTCTGCAAATGCCTGAATAAGCTAGTCAGAATAAAATTTTTATTTAAGCCTAAAAAAATGGCAATTTTATGCTTGTAAAATGACAAAATTATGGTGATTTTTTGATTTGTGTATAAGAATATTATTTTTTCACCGAATGTTTTAGTGCTTTACGGATTAATTCTTCGCTACTCATATTGTCTTCTGCAATAGCAAGCACATATCGACTAGCCTCGGATGGTTTATAGCCCAGAGAGGTTAATGCGCTTACTGCTTCATCAGCCGGAGCTGTATACGTCTTCACTTTATTGTTTTCATGGTTTATCGTTAATTTGGGCAAATTATCCAGGCGATCACGCATCTCGATGATTAAACGTTCGGCAGTTTTTTTCCCAACACCTGGTAGCTTTATAAGGCGCTCTGCATCATTATTTTGTATACATTGAGAAAATTCATCTGCCTCTATCCCCGATAAAATAGTGAGTGCCATTTTTGCCCCAACACCGTTAACTTTTATTAAGTTTCGGAATAAATGTCTTTCATTTTCTGTTGCAAATCCAAAAAGTAAATGTGCATCGTCTCGAACAACAAGGTGTGTAAATATTTCAATTTCATTCCCAATATCTGGCAAAATATAAAACGTAGTCATCGGCGCATTTATTTCATAACCAACGCCATTTACATCGAGTATTAGAAGGGGGGGTTGTTTTTTTAAAAGCTTTCCACGTAAGAAACCAATCATTGTAGTCGTCCATAGCGCATTCCACTCACGCCCTGCATACGTAATAAGCCTTCACGTGAGTTTGCATGGCATATAGCAATAGCTAATGCGTCAGCCGCATCTGTTAATGGAATTTCTTCTAAGCATAATAAGATTTTTATCATATGTTGTACTTGTTCTTTGGTAGCATGGCCCTTTCCAACACAAGCTTTTTTGACTTGATTAGCGCTGTATTCGAATAAAGCAATTTCATTCATTGCACAAGCCGTAATAGCCGCGCCTCTTGCTTGCCCAAGTTTTAGAGCTGAATCAGCATTACGATGCATAAACACTTTTTCTATGGCAATTTCATCAGGTTGGAATTTTTTAATAATTGCCGTGATTTGAATATTTATTATCTTTAACTTCTCAGCAAGTGTTTCACCTTTAACCTTAATAACACCATTTCCAATATGTTTAATATGGTTACCCTTAGATTCAATAATTCCATATCCAGTTTTTATGGAGCCAGGGTCAACGCCTAAAATTTTTGTCAATTTAATTCAGCCAAAATTTCATCAGGTATTTCTGCATTCGAATAGACTTTTTGCACGTCATCTAGATCCTCCAGCTCGTCTAACAATTTAATCATTGTTTCCGCGCTCTTTTTATCTAACTCACTTGTGGTTGAAGCACGCATGGTTATTTCTGTGTTTTGAGGATTAAACCCAGCAGCAACAATAACGTCCTTGATATCTACCAGATTATCAGGGCTGGTAATGACGTCTATAGAATTATCATCATTAGTAATAATGTCTTCGGCACCACCCTCCAGCGCAGCCTCCATAATTGCATCTTCATCAATTTTCCCCTGAAATGAAATTAACCCGATTTTTGTAAATAAATAAGAAACAGAACCATCTGTGCCAAGATTACCTCCAAACTTTGAGAAAGCATGACGTATTTCAGCAACCGTTCGGTTTTTGTTATCTGTCATGGTATCGACAATCACAGCGACACCATTCGGACCATATCCCTCGTAGCGTATTTCATCAACATTACTATTCTCATCTCCCCCCGTACCACGCTTCACTGCTCGGTCAATGGTATCTTTGGTCATATTATTGGATAGACCATTATCAATGGCAGCACGTAATCTAGGATTAGCGCTTGAATCACTACCGCCTAATTTCGCAGCAACTGTAATTTCCCTTATTAATTTTGTGAAAAGTTTTCCACGTTTTGCGTCTTGACGACCTTTACGATGTTGGATATTTGCCCATTTACTATGACCAGCCATTGCAATTTTGATGCCCGATTTTGATGATGATGTTTATTAGAGTAGCTCTAATTATAACACTCGTACAGGAGACGCCCAAGGCAAGACTGAAAAAAACTATTTGTGTATAAAAGAGGAGTGTTCTAAAAAGTATTTTGTTTGTTGAAATGCTTTTATGGAAAACAAGAGCCCAAATGTATGTGATAACTTAAGTGTTATATGATCTATAGAACCATCAAGTTTCGTTTCTTCTACGGACACTATGCCATCGTTTGCGCTTTTAATTATAGGAGAAATAAGCCGATAAACTAGTCGGAAATTTCCAGCGATAATGCCAAGCTTATATTTATTGTCCCACTTCGGTAGTTTACCGGTTAGGCCGTTTACTATACTTTTCCCAAGTAATTTTTTACCTATCTTCAATTCTAAAAGCTTATATGCAAAAATACTTGTTTCGTTTGGTGTCCCAAGCATAACAATGTTTCCTAGATTTTTTGCGGGGTATAAATTCAAATAGTGTCGTAGAACTAAGCCGCCTAAGCTATGACACACAACATGTATCTTCCCAGATTGAATCGAACTAATAAATTCGGAAAGTTTATGCGCATTCTCAAGCGGTGTATGTTGCGTGCTTTTATAACTAAATTGAAACGTATTATACCCACTTTTTTTGAAACGATATCTAAGTAATGACATATCCATACCATTCATAAATAAACCATGAATAAAGAGAATAGAACTAGACATAAAATAGTCGAGCATTAGGCATCATTAGCAAGCCCCGCTCTTTCATTGCCGTGCGCGAATTTAAGAAGTTTTTCTATTGAGCCTTTAGCGCGATTGATGATATTTTTTTCTACAAAGATTTCATTTTTTCCTGTTTCGAGAACATGCAATAACTTTTTTAAACTATTCATTGCCATCCACGGGCAATGTGCGCAACTTATACAGGTAGCTCCTTTCCCTGCTGTTGGTGCTTCGATAAGTATTTTATTATTAGCCACTTCATTCATCTTATGGAAAATCCCTTTATCTGTAGCCACAATAAATTCTTTTGCATCCATTCTGGCAACCGCTTTAATTATTGCTGTTGTTGAGCCAACCATATCAGCTTGCGCAATTACTGATGATGGTGATTCAGGGTGCACTAATACTTTTGCGTCCGGATGAATCTTACGAAGTGATTCTAGCTCATTACCTTTAAATTCTTCATGTACGACACAAGATCCTTGCCATATTAACATTTCGGCCCCAGATTTTTTTTGAACATAATCACCTAAATATTTATCTGGAGCCCAGATAATTTTTTTATTATTAGCCGCAAGATATTTTATTACATCTACGGCACTACCAGAGGTGACCATCCAGTCGGCTCTTGCTTTTACTGCGGCACTCGTATTGGCATAGACAACAACAACGTGGTCAGGATGCGCATCACAGAACTTTGAAAATTCATCCTCTGGGCAGCCAATATCTAATGAGCAATTTGCATTCAAATCAGGCATTAATATGCGTTTTTCTGGGTTTAATATTTTTGCAGTTTCACCCATAAATTTAACACCACAAACAACTAAAGTTTTAGCATTGGATTCGTTTCCAAAGCGAGCCATATCCAAAGAATCAGAAACACAACCTCCTGTTTCATCTGCAAGAAGCTGTAAGTCGGAATCTGCGTAATAGTGCGAAACGATAACAGCCCCTTGTTGTTTTAGTTTGTCCTTAATTTTTTCTTTTAAATTAATGCGCTCAATATCATCAAGTTTTTCTACAATGACAGGGGGTATTTGTTCTTTATTCAATGAATACGAATGATAGGGGGTGGATTCTGAGTTCATAATAGAAATATAAACTTACTAAGTAGCTTTAGACAAGCAAGGAAGCTATATTTTATTCAGATTTTGGTTTTGAGAGCTTGATCCCCAATTCCTGCAATTGTTTTGTGCTTGCGCTGGCAGGGGCTGAGGTAAGTAAACAGCTTGCGGTTTGAGTTTTTGGAAATGCAATAACATCTCGAATAGATTCGCTTTCGGTCATTAACATTACAGTGCGGTCGAGTCCAAAGGCAATACCACCATGTGGTGGGCAACCAAAACTAAGCGCATCTATAAGAAAACCAAATTTTTCTTGAGCTTCTTTTTTTTCAATGCCGAGAAGTTCTAATACAGCTTTTTGCATTTCCGCGTCATGTATACGAATTGAGCCACCACCCAGTTCTATGCCATTCATAACTAAGTCATAAGCTCTAGATATGGCCCCCCCAGGATCTTTTTTAACAGATTCAATATCATCCGTATTTGGTGAGGTAAATGGATGATGTAATGATTCCCAGCGTTTTTCTTCATTATTATATTCGAACATAGGAAAATCTATGATCCATACTGGCGCCCATTTATCTTTTAGTAAATTTAAATCATAGCCAAGCTTACTACGAAGAGAACCTAACGCATCATTAACGATCTTTGTTTTATCAGCACCAAAGAATATTAAATCACCGTTCATTGTTTTCGTTCTCTCAATAATATTTTTTACTACATCGTCGGGTAAAAATTTTAATATCGGCGACTGTAATCCTTCGCGTCCCGATGTGACGTCATTTACTTTTATGTAGGCAAGTCCTTTGGCCCCAAACTGACTAACATAAGCTGTGTAGTCATCTATTTCTTTTCGTGTCAACGAGCACCCGCCAGGCACATTTAATGCAGCAACCCGGCTATCCTCCATGTTTGCTGGGCCGGAGAAAACTTTAAAATCCACTGTTTTCATTAAGTCACCTACATTAATTAATTCAAGTGGATTTCTGATATCTGGTCGGTCACTGCCGTACCGATTCATTGCCTCTTGATAACTCATCCGCGGGAAGGGTGATGGTAGTTTAATATCTAAAACTTTTTTAAATAATAAGTCGATCATTTCTTCCGTGAGACTTGTAATATCATTTTCATTTAAAAATGATGTTTCTATATCAAGCTGAGTAAATTCAGGTTGTCGATCAGCACGTAAATCTTCATCACGAAAACAGCGCACAATTTGATAATAGCGATCCATACCAGCTATCATTAATAATTGTTTAAATAATTGCGGTGATTGTGGAAGAGCGAAAAAATTTCCAGGTTGAGTACGGCTAGGCACCAAATAATCTCGAGCCCCTTCGGGGGTTGCTTTAGTTAACATCGGGGTTTCTATATCGAGAAAACCTTTATTATCTAAAAAGGCTCGTAATTCTTTGACTATTTTTGATCTTAATTGGAGATTTTTTTGCATTAGAGAACGACGTAAATCTATATAACGATAACGTAGTTTTATATCATCATGAACGTGCTCATCATCTATTTGGATAGGCGGTGTTTTTGATTTATTCAGAATTTCTATGGAATACCCCAGAATTTCAATTTCGCCCGTTGTTAAATCAGAATTAATTGTTCCTTCAGGGCGATGGCGTACTTTACCGGTTATTTTTATGACGAATTCATTTCTAACAGAATCAGCGATTACAAAAGACTCTGCCCGATCTGGGTCAAATACAATTTGCGCCAATCCAGCGCGGTCACGAAGGTCTAGAAAAATAACGCCACCGTGGTCTCGACGACGATGCACCCAACCACATAGTTCGATTTCTTGGTCGATATGACTACTATTTAATTCGCCGCAGTAGTGAGTACGCATTTAATTATTTCCACCTAATATGAACAAAGGGCGAAATCTTACGAGTCGGCCAATGATTGCGCAACTTTATTCCGTTCTAATTCTGCATGGGCAGGGCCATCCGGGATAATAACGCCCATAGAAATGATAAATTTGAAGCCCTCTTCGACACTCATGCCCAGTTCGGTTATCTCATCACTTCTTGTCATAATAATAAAACCCGAGGTTGGATTCGGGGTAGTGGGTATGAATACGGCAACTAACTGGTCATCAACAGCACTCATTTCATCTCCTACATTATCGTTAGTTAAAAAGCCAATACTCCAGAGACCTTTTCTTGGGTATTGAAGCATCACCACCTTGCGAAAAGATTTACCACTGGGGTCAAAGATAGTGTTCGAGATTTGTTTAATACTGCTATAGATCGATCTGACTAATGGAATTTTGTTCAGTATACGTTCCCAGATTTCAACAAAACGACGACCGAAGATGTTAGCTGCAAGCATTCCGGTTAATAACAGTATTGATAAAGCTAAAATGATGCCAAAGCCAGGGATGGAAAATCCAAGCAAAGCCACTGGGTGCCATTCCGGGGGTAATAGCAGTATGGTCTTATCCAGCAAATCAATTAAAAGTTTAACGATAACCACAGTGGCCGCAAATGGTAGCCAAACGAGAAGTCCTGCAATGATATATTTTTTTAATGCGGCCATTTAGGTGGGTATTCTACTCAAGAACTAGATTTGTTGATGGGTGTTTTTGTCTTTTCTTTATTCTTATTCGTAGAATCTTTCAAATTTGTCTCCGATTTACTTGCTGGTCCCTCCGGTGCTTTTTTTTTGGCATTTTTATTTTTTTTAGCAGCATTATTGCCCTTCTTTGGTTTTTTGGTTTTAAAGTCAGTTTCGTACCAGCCCGTGCCTTTTAGTTTAAAGGCAGCTGCCGAGACGAGCTTACGTAGGCTATACGAATTACATTTAGGACATGTTTTTGCAGGCACATCATTTATTTTTTGTAATATCTCGAATTGGTGATCACATATGTCGCATTTGTATTCGTAAATTGGCACTTATTTTAAAACTCCAAATAATTTAATTATTGGTAATAGCGTTGAAAATATGGCGATACGTTAACAAAATCAAGAGAAAATAGCACACTTGCAGTTTATATTTTACCCGAGAGCAATTCTTGGGTATTATCGCCGCCGTTACTCAACATACAATATATTTTTTGAACGAGTATTTAATTTAGTAAATGTAAGAATAGGGGCCGTTAGCTCAGCCGGTAGAGCAGTGGATTTTTAATCCATTGGTCGGGCGTTCGAATCGCCCACGGCCCACCATTTCTTATAACCTGAGTAGCGCTTATCTATTAGGATTTTTTATGGCGCGTATTATACTTTTTATTATTTTTATCAATGGAAGTTTTAGTGTTGTATTCGCTGAGTCTCAGCGACTGAGATTAGCCGTAACCACAAGTACCGAAAATTCGGGATTAATTGCCAAAATAAATCCACTTTTTGAACAAAAACATAATGTTAAGGTCGATATTATTGCTGTAGGGACAGGCAAGGCAATACGTTTGGCCAAAAATGGTGACGTCGATTTAATTTTTGTTCACGCTCCAGAAGCAGAGCAAGAGTTTGTTGCTGAAGGCTATGGTATTGAGCGTTTACCAGTAATGAAAAATGACTTCATTATTGTCGGGCCAAAAAATGACCCTGCAAGATTAAAAGATTCAAAAAATATATATGATGCAATGGCACAATTGATAAAAACCCAGCACATATTTATTTCTCGCGGTGACAATTCTGGTACGCATAAAAAAGAGAATTTTCTCTGGAAGATGATAGATGAAAAGCCTGTTGGAGATTGGTATTTTTCGGTAGGACACGGTATGGGCCATACAATTATTATGGCAAATGAAAAACAGGCCTACACACTATCTGATAGGGGGACCTATCTTACCTATAGAGATAAAATAGAGCTTGATATTGTTTTTGAAGGCGATCATCAACTTATTAATCCTTATCATGTTCTTATAGTTGCGCCAGCAAAGCACCCACATGTTAAGATTGATTTAGCTAGAAAGTATTCTGAATTTTTAAGGGGCGAAGAAGGGCAGAATATAATACGAAATTTTAAAGTACATGGAGAAGTATTATTTACTCCTAATTCATATTGAACCTTAAATTAGTAGTTATTATTTTTATTTTTTAGTTTTATGAAATAAAAAATTGTAAAAAGCAAAATTACACAAAAGCTTATCCAGCCAAAAGTTGAGTTATATGGGCTTACCAGATAATCAAAATCACTACTATTTGTTCGGTTAGTAAAGTAATCTGCTATTTTTATTAACACCACAATGCCTGCATGAGCACCTATACAAGCTGCAATATTTTTATGTTTTAGGCGTAATAGACCTAAGAGTACGCCGAAAATAAATAGAGTTAGAAAGTAATCCATAATCGCCCACTCGTGAAAACGTCGAAATGCATCTGGCATCATTTTAATTCCCGTTAGCCACCCAATACCTGTATCTGTAATTAAATCAGGGTAACGAACAAAATGAACTGCTGCATACACAAAACTTGTAAATAGAATAGTGATGAAGCCCCCGGTTTTTTTATAAAGGCCTGAAAAAAAAGCACCTCGAAAAATTAATTCTTCAATTAATGCGATTAATAGACCAGTGAGCAATACTTTCGATAAAAAAGAGATATTAGAAAATATCCATAGACCACGGTAAGAGTCGAGTTCATGTATTTTAAGAATAAATAAGATAATCTCGATGATTAACATAATGGATATTCCATAAAAGAACCCATTAACAAGACTCATTAAAAACTTATTACATTTACCACTAAAACCAAACGCATTAAATGAGAGTAGATTATTTATTTGCAGGTATATAAAGCAAGTTATTACACCACTAATCAAGGTTGCATAATTTAAATATTTACGAAAAGCAAGATCAAGTATCGGGTCAAGAAGTAATTTTAATGGATAGGCTAATAATGCACCGATGACAAAAGTCAGGGCAACAAAGAAACTAAAAGAAATTATTGCACGCATTAGAAAGTTATTTTTTTCAAAACAGTAATTATTATATTACAGTTTCTAGTGAGTCAGTATTATCTTTGCTGTCAAACCAGGAAATTTCGATTTTATCTCCGATATTTGAATTTTTAAACATGAATGAAAGATAAGGGTTTTTAGAGACAGCACGGCTCCAATCACATGAAAAAATAACCTCAGCATTATGTTTAACTAATATTTTTTTAATGTAATGCTGAGGCACACGCTCACCAGTTTCAATATCTATTCTAAAACCTGTTTCCATTGGGTGTCGTATAATTGCGCGCACCGTTGTAATATTATTTCTTGTTTTTGATTTTAGTCTAATCGTCGATGCCATTTAGCCACACCCATTTTCGTGAACAATAATAAATTTTTTAGTCATATAAAGCATTTCGTTAGAATTAATAACAACGATAATATTTGAGGGCTCGCTTACTTTAATTCTTGTTGAAACAAAACCAATACAATTTGACGATAAATCAAAATTAGCTATCAGAGGATTTGGGTTTTTATCAGCAAATATTGTAATCGCCTTTACATTTTGCAAACTGGTTTCAACTTTGACCGGAACAACTGCCCCATTTTCAACTTCATCGTAAACATCTATTTTGATTTGATTTGATTCATGAATTATTTGTTTTGGGAAATAGGCATTAATTGCAGTATTAAAATCTTTTGCCGAGAAAGCAGTTTGGTTCCATTCTGCAAAAGTTTTGATTGGCGTTACTAAACTAGATGCAAATATTGCTGCAGTGGAAGTTAAAATTTTTAGAAATTTTCTGCGTAACATTAAATGTGTTCTTTTTAAAAATATGTTTTTAAAGTTTGATGTCTTCTTCTAATTCGAGTTCATATTCAAGTTCTGATAAACGAGCTATCACACGTTGTTCTTGATAGTAATCCATCTTATATCTTTGTTTTATGAATTTTAATTTTTCTACTGCAAGTTTAGTTTCACCTGCTAAATAATAAAACTCAGATTGCAGTATAGCAGTTTCAATTTCATTCCCGAGCATACTTTCGGCTTGGCCAAGTAGCGCATAAGAGTTTAAATCATGACTATGATGGCGCTCATATTTTTTTATAATATCACGCGTTTCTTTTGCTTTTCCTACATCCATCAAGGCACGACCATAAGCCATGATTACAGGCTTGTAGTCAGGATAAAGTTCATAGGCTTTTTTATAAATACGAAAAGCAGAATCATATTTTGATTGCTCGGTTTCAAGTTTTGCCGCTAACAATAAATAGGAAACATCATTAGCGTCATTTTTAAGTAAATGCTTAATTTGTTGATTTGCATGTGCATAGGCACTATCTAAGATATAGGCGTGAGCTAATCCATAACGTATCGGTAATTTTTCACTCAAGCCCCCTTCATTTTTTTCAAGCCGATTACGTAAAAATAAAATAGCTTCTCTGGGCGTTTTTAATGTTTTTGCTAATAGTTTATAGCGTATAAGCTCATAGGCATGTGAATTTTTAAATTTTTTTTCAGGATAAGATTCTGCTCGCGAACGTGAGTCTGCGATACGAGATGTGGTTAAGGGATGTGTGCGAAAAAAATCCGGAGCACTACTTTGTGAAAATTTTGATATTTTTTGTAATCTTTCAAAAAACTCCGGCATCCCTCTCGGGTCATAGTCTGACTTTGCCAACAGACTAATACCTATTCGATCCGCCTCTTCTTCGTTTTCACGAGTAAAATTAATTTGATTTTGTACATTAAAGCCTGCAATTCCAGTGATTGCTGCCTGGCCTGCGGCCGGATCTTGGGTAGCAATAATTAATGCCCCAATCATTGCTGCTGCAGTAGGAAGGCTAAACTTTTTTGCCTCTTCGAACATACGGGCGAGGTGTCTTTGAGTTACATGTGCGATTTCGTGCGCAACAACACCTGCAAACTCACTCTCACTTTCAGAATTTAAGATAACCCCACTATTAATACCAATCATACCTCCAGGCCCTGCAAAAGCATTAATTACCGGATTATCAATCATAAAAAACGTGAAAGGTTGTTCAGTATTATCACTATGCGAACTTAAGTTATATCCGAGCGTTTGGATGTATGATTCAACTTCAGGGTCATCGATGATGCGAGAAAACTGACGAACTTGTTTTAAAAACATTTGCCCGAGTCGTCGTTCATAACTGGGCGAGATCACACTACCCGCGGAATCACCAAAGTCAGGCAAACTGATATTTTCATTGGCTGCAAATAGTGCGTTTGGCAGCATTATAAACAAGAAGGCAAATATCTTTCTTATTTTTTGACAATTATGACTAGAAAAATGCATTTAAAATTAGTTAACCCGTTATCTTTATGAAAACCTATTTCCGTTTGTTTAGTTTATCATTGTAAACTATCACAATAGTATAGACCGAGTTTTTCGTATATTGGTTTCAGAAAGAATGCCTAATTTAGGAGTAAATATTTATGACTGAGGCAAAAAATGCATTCTATGCACAATCTGGAGGCGTTACTTCCGTAATCAACGCCAGCGCATGCGGAGTTATAGAAACGGCGAGAAAAAACCCTGAAAAAATTGCTAATGTCTATGCTGGAAGAAATGGCATTATCGGCGCTCTAATGGAAGATCTTATCGACACAAATCAAGAAACTGAAGCTGATATAGCGGCGTTGAAATTTACGCCATCAGGGGCATTTGGCTCATGTCGTTACAAACTGAAAGCGTTTGAAGAAAACATGGTTCAATATGAGCGTCTGATAGAAATTTTTAAAGCACATAATATTGGATATTTCTTTTATAATGGTGGTGGTGATTCAGCTGATACTTGTTATAAAATTTCAAAGCTTTCAGAAAAAAAAGATTTTCCGATTCAAACGATTCATATCCCAAAAACTGTTGATAACGATTTACCAATTACAGATGTTTGCCCTGGTTTTGGTTCAGTTGCAAAGTATATTGCGATATCAACCAGAGAAGCTTCATACGACGTTTCTTCCATGGCAAAGACATCAACAAAAGTTTTTGTAATCGAAGTTATGGGTCGTCACGCAGGTTGGATCGCTGCTGCTGCTGGTTTAGCGACTGATAAGAATAATGATATACCTATTGTGATTCTTTTCCCCGAAATAGAATTTAATCAAGAAAAATTTATCGCAAAGGTAGATGTTAATGTTAAGAAATATGAATATTGTTCTATTGTTGTTTCCGAAGGCGCGCGTTGGCCTGACGGGAAGTTTCTTGCTGAACAAGGCACGCATGATGCTTTTGGTCATGCACAACTTGGTGGTGCCGCACCTGTTGTTGCCAACATAGTTAAGGAAGCATTAGGCTATAAATATCATTGGGCAGTGGCTGATTATTTACAACGCTCAGCAAGGCATATTGCTTCGAAGACGGATGTTGAACAAGCCTATGCCTTGGGTAAAGCAGCTGTTGATATGGTAATTGCAGGAGAAAATGCAGTGATGCCAACAGTTGTTAGGAAATCTGATAGTCCGTATGTTTGGGAAATTGGTAGAGCAAAACTCGAAGATGTTGCTAATGTTGAAAAAAAAATGCCAAAGGAATTTATATCAGATGATGGTTTTGGCATTACGGAGGCCTGCCGTCGTTATTTATTACCATTGATAGAAGGCGAAGATTATCCTCCCTATAAAAATGGAATGCCACAATACGTCACACTTAAAAATAAATCTGTTGCTAAAATTGTGAATACTAAATTTAGTTTATAGTTTTTTAGAATTACCCATGCCCGAGACGCTTTACTATGTTCATGACCCGATGTGTAGTTGGTGTTGGGCTTTTAGATTGTCATACAACGCACTACAAGAAAAAATCCCAAAGGGAATAAATGTAGTTCGTTTACTCGGAGGTCTTGCGCCGGATAGTAATATCCCAATGCTTGATGTAACACGTGACTATGTAATAAAAAATTGGCAGACTATTGAGACGCAGGTTCCAAAAACTAAATTTAATTATGATTTTTGGGTAAAATGTAAACCGCGTCGTAGTACCTACCCAGCATGTCGCGCAGTTATCGCAGCGCGAAAACAAAAAAAAGAATTTGATATGAAAATGACCTTAGCAATTCAAACAGCCTATTACTTACATGCACGAAATCCATCAGACTATGAAACGCTAGTTGAATTAGCAGGAGAGATTGGTGCTGATAAAAATAAGTTTGCAAAAGATATTATTTCACCAGAGACAGAGTATATTTTAAAAAAAGAAATAAAACAGTCCCAAAGTTTAGATCTGAAAACGCTACCTAGCTTACTCTTTGTTGATGGGGATAAAAAATTAAAAATAGAACTAGATTATCTTGACGTAAAAGCGATGTTGAATCAGATTCAATCTCTAAATAAAAAAGCCGCGACATAATGGTGCGGCTTTTTTATTTATTTTTCTTTATAAATTAAACTAATAACGGGGCGATAACCAAACTAACAATTGCCATTACGTTAATTAGAATATTCATCGATGGTCCCGAAGTATCTTTTAACGGATCCCCCACTGTATCACCTACAACAGCGGCTTTATGAACATCAGAACCTTTTCCGCCAAGGTGACCTTTTTCAACATACTTCTTGGCGTTATCCCATGCACCACCTGCATTTGCCATCATTAATGCCATCATGACACAACAGATGAGCGCCCCGCCTAACATGCCGCCTAGCGCCTGAGGGCCTAAACCAAAACCGACAACAACTGGGGCGAGAACTGCGAGAGAACCTGGAAGAATCATACGCCTTAAAGCCGCACGTGTTGCAATATCAACACAACGCGCCGTATCTGGTTTACCCGTTCCTTCCATCAACCCAGGGATTTCTTTGAACTGGCGGCGTATCTCTTTAATCATATCAAAGGCAGCATCACCAACTGCAGTCATTGTGATTGAACTGACTAGATACGGGAAGATTGCGCCGAGGAACATTCCGCTTAAAACTAACGGATCATTTATCCTTAATATGAAGTCTTCATTACCTAGAGAGACTTTCTCAATATATGCGCTTATTAATGCCAATGCCGCAAGTGCCGCCGCACCAATTGCAAAACCTTTCCCGATTGCCGCCGTAGTGTTACCAACCTCATCAAGCGAGTCAGTAATTTGACGCGTTTCTTTACCAAGCTTTGCCATTTCAGCAATACCACCAGCATTGTCTGCAACCGGGCCATAAGCATCGATTGCCATTGTGATCCCAACTGTACTTAACATACCCACCGCTGCAATACCGACGCCATAGAGATCCGCAAAGTAACTCGATGTAAAAATGATTGCACAAATGGTAATAACGGGTATGGCGACAGATTCCATACCAACAGCAAGACCCGTAATCATAACCGTAGCGGGCCCAGTTTCACCACCACCTGCAATTTTTTTTATGGGAGGTCCGCCGGTATAATACTCTGTGACAAGGCCAATGATAATCCCACCAACAGCACCTGTTAAAACGGCAACCCAAACATTTATAGAAGCACCTAATTCTTTAACTAAAATGTATGCCGCGACAATAAATAATATTGAAGATCCCATTGTCCCAATTCGAAGCGCAATCTCTGGGCTTTTTGATGAGAAAAGTTTTACAGAATAAATACCGAGCATTGAGCATATCAAACCAACCGAAGCTAATGCCAGCGGCATAAAAGTTAGAATATCCTTACCGCCGATTGGTGCTAAGTCAAAAATTTTGGTCGAAGTCATGGTTGCAGCAAGCGCCATAGTCGCAATCATCGCACCACAATATGATTCAAAAATATCTGAACCCATGCCCGCGACATCACCAACATTATCACCAACATTATCTGCAATAACACCTGGGTTTCTTGGGTCATCCTCAGGAATACCTGCTTCAACCTTCCCTACTAAGTCAGCACCAACATCAGCGCTTTTGGTAAAAATACCCCCACCAACACGTGAGAACAATGCTACTGAGGATGCTCCCATAGCAAATCCCTCAATAGCATGAATTGTGTGTGGGTCACCCGCAAAGAAATAATAAAGGATACCAATACCAAATAAACCCATCGAGGCAACAGTCAGTCCCATAATTGAACCGCCAAAAAAAGCGATATTTAGTGCGTCTGCCGCACCCTTCGTATTTGCAGCAACCGCTGTTCTAACATTTGCATGGGTTGCGGTATACATTCCCCAATAGCCGGCAGAGCCCGAACATATTGCCCCAAGTAAGAATGCTAAAGCAGTATTTTGGCCCAACTCAGACATCCAAATAGCACTAATACAGATAACACAGAATATAGCTAGCCGCTTATATTCAGCGTTCATAAAAACCATGGCACCAAGATGAATAGCATCGGCAATTTCTTTAAGCTTCCCTTCGCCGGCAGGCGCACTTTTTATATTCAAAAAAACAAGAAAAGCGGCAAAAAGTCCGAACAAACCCAAACCAATGGGCAAAAAAGCACTTGAAATCATTAATATTTCCTCTCTTATAACTGTTTATTTTCTGATGGCGAGCAAGTGATTATTATTATTGTGGCTCACCTTGGGCACTCCTTATACCGATATCATGACCCGCTGTCAAAGATGTGTTTTGAAAATTAAATATCATAAAAATGCAAAGAAGCTTATTTTTATCGTTTAGTATTTTTATTGTGTCTTGCTGTATAGAATGTTGCATTATGTAGCGACACAATCAAATTGTTTTTAAACAAATATTAATTTAAATGACAGCACAATTATTTCTTATTATTACAATCTCGTCTTTAATTTGTTCACTAGCACAAGCTGATTCATTGCGTGAATATCATCAAAGAAAGTGCAGTGATGGCAAACAAGAAAGTTGTCAAAAAGCTGAAGCCATGCTTCAGGGAGAGTACCTTGCAGACCGTATTGTTGAATTGGGCGATCATTTCGCAACAACAGTAAATCGTCTACAAAGAGAAGAAGATAATAAACCGATACTAAAGAATGCATATTTAGATGTATTAGATGATTATTTTAAGTCTAGTACCAGAAGCGGAAAAGGAAAAATAATAAATAATGAGGTTATCACTCTATGTGCTGAGCACTATCATGATTATTGGCGCAACCGAAAAAGGTGGTGGCCAACTGATGAAGCAGGTAAACCAGATTGGTCAACAATTTATTATTATATTGTAGATCATTATTATGGTTACTGTTTAGCGCTTTTAGATTTATAATTAAGTTAATATGCAGTCACTTAATAGTTGGTGGGTTTCGTCAAGCGGTAACCCCATAACTCCACTATAACTTCCCTCGAGTTTTTCAATAAAAATCACACCTTTACCTTGAATAGCATATCCCCCAGCTTTACCAATAGGCTCATTAGATTCACAATAATTGTTAATATCCTTCTTGCTTAATTTTTTGAAAGTAACTTTGTTGATATTTATCTTAGTTGATTCTTTTTGATCAATTACAGTAACTGCAGATAAAACATTATGAGTGCAACCGGATAATTTCTCTAACATATTAATTGCATCTTCTTTGCTTTCGGCTTTACCTAAAATTAAATTATCTAAAGCGACTGCTGTATCTGCTGCAAGAACAGGTAAATTATTTTTTGTTAATAGTTTTCCAGCTCGCGCTTTTTCTATCGCAATACGACGAACATAAGTAATAGGGGTTTCATTTTCTTTACACGACTCATCAATATCAACATCAACGACTTCAAAATTAATTCCCATTTGTTTTAATAATTCGTAACGACGATCTGATTTAGATGCAAGATATATTTTCACATTCAAACAGATTATTTATTTACGATGATATGGGTGACAATTAATAATTGACCAAGCACGATAAAGTTGTTCGATCATAATTATTCTTACTAGACCATGAGGTAGCGTCATTTCTGATAAAGACCAAATTTGATCAGCTTTATTTTTGATTGACGAACTTAATCCATCTGCACCGCCAATTAGAATACTAATGTGTTGTTGGTTATCCATCCAGGTTTGTAATTGCACAGAAAGGGAATGACTGCTAATTTTCTTTCCTTTTTCATCTAATGCAATAATAAGATTGTTAGAGGCAATAACTGCATTTATTTTTTCTTCCTCAATTTTTTTTAATTGTTCCGAGTTTTTATTTTTACTGCGTGTGGCGGGCGCTATTTCAATTAAATTAAAATTAATACTTTTGGGTAATCGTTTTGAATATTCAGAAAATGCCAAATCTATCCATGCGGGCATGCGCCTACCAATTGCAATCAGATCAAATTGCATAAATTAGGAAGTCATTAATTTTCAAGGCTTATTCCCCCAGAGTTTCTCAAGCTGATAATATTCGCGACTACTGGGGTGCATAATGTGGACAATAATATCACCCAAATCAACCAACACCCACTCCCCTTCGGTTTTCCCCTCAATACCCAAGGTTTCGTATTTATTCTCTTTTACAGTTTGTATTAATTTTTCTGCTAACGCACTTACCTGTCTCCTTGAACGCCCACTCGCAATTAATATGTAATCTGACATGCTGGTCAGTTTTTTTACATCATATAAATCAATATCAATAGCTTTCCCATCGTTTAGTGAAGTTAAAACAATATCTAATAATTTTTTTATATTCATTAATTATCCTTATAAAGATTATTTTCTTTAATATAGGTAATTACATTGGGTAGCAGATATTTCTCAATATTTTTATGCTTGGTATAATACGTTCTAATCATACTAGAAGAAATTTCAACAACCGGTGTGTCAATATAATAAATATAACCTGATAATGATGATGTCAAAAAATTAATATCGTCTATTTTATTTTCATTTATCCATTTTCTTAATGTACCAGATATATTTTCTTCATCATCGTTTGAGCGATTAGCTACAATTATATGCGTATAATTTAATAATGATTGCCATTCCTTCCAGCTATCGATCATATTAAAAACATCTGCACCGATAATTAGAAAAAAAATATCATTTAAAAATTCATCACGTAATGACTTAAGCGTATTAACCGTGTAAGAAATATTTCCATTTTCAATTTCACGAAGATCAATTGATATTTTTTTTTCATCACTTATTGCAAGTTTTATCATTTTTTTTCTATCAGCAGGCGAGGCAAATGGCGCTGGGCGATGTGGCGGAATGTTAGCAGGTATTAATTTCACTTCATCGAGTTTTAGCTTTTCAAGAACTTCGACGGCAAGGCGAATATGTCCGTTATGGATTGGGTCAAATGTACCACCAAGAATGCCAATTAACCGCATTACTTAGGAACGAATATGCCCATCGCCGAGTACAATATATTTTTGTGATGTGAGTCCCTCAAGACCAACAGGACCACGCGCATGAAATTTATCTGTACTAATTCCAATCTCAGCACCCAGGCCATATTCATAGCCGTCTGCAAACCTGGTGGATGTATTTAGCATTACTGAACTTGAATCAACTTCACGCAGGAAACGATCCGCATTTGTTTTGTTTTCTGTCACAATAGTATCGGTATGTTTTGAACCAAACTTATCGATATGTTGCATCGCTTCATCAACACCGGCAACTATCTTTAGTGAAAGTATGGGCGCTAAGTATTCAGTAGCATAATCTTCAGCAGTGGCAATTTTAATATCACCTAATATTTTTTTTGATTCTTCACAGCCTCGAATTTCTACTTTTGTTTCTTGATACATTGGCCCTAATTTTTCTAACACAGATTTTGCCAGTGAACGGGCGATTAATAGACATTCCATTGTATTGCAGGTTCCGTAACGTTGTGTCTTTGCGTTGTAGGCAATACTGATTGCTTTTTCGATATCTGCATCATCATCAATATAGACATGACAAATACCATCAAGATGTTTAATGACCGGCATTCTTGCTTCGGCACTTACTCGTTCTATTAGCCCCTTACCACCACGAGGCACAATAACATCAACATAGTCAGGCATGCGTAGCAGTTCGCCGACTGCTTCACGTTCCGTTGTTTCAATGAGCTGCACCGCATTTTCTGGGAGCCCCGAACTTTTAAGACTAGTACGAATACAATCGGCGATTGCTTGATTAGAATGAATTGCCTCAGACCCTCCACGCAGAATAGTGGCGTTACCCGATTTCAGACAAAGCCCGGCGGCATCTGCGGTGACATTAGGACGAGATTCGTAAATTATACCAATCACCCCCAGCGGGACACGCATGCGTCCAATCTTTATCCCACTTGTTTGTTCAGCATATTCGGTTGTTTTGCCAATTAAATCTTCAAGGCTGGCAACTTGTTCTAAACCATCAGCCATCGCGTCGATTCTCGCTGCTGTTAATTCAAGCCTGTCTAGTAGAGCAGGCTCCAAACCCGATTTTTTTGCTGTTTGTAAATCCCGGCTATTAATTTCAATCAAATTGTTTTTATTTTTTATAATTTCTTTTGCTATGGCGTGTAATGCCACATTTTTTGTATCACTTGAAGCAGCCGCCATTTTACGAGAAGCAGCATATGCTTTTTTTCCTAATTCATTTATATATTTTTTTATATCCATTGGATTATTTTCAAATATTTTATTTATGATATTTGTAATTTATTTGTATTGATACCTGCTATTGCTAATAGTAATACATTAAATTGATCCCAGGCCCTATCTCTGTGACCACTTTTTAATGTTTTATCAATTGTCGCACAGTAATTTAATAATTGGTCAAGCGATTTGCTTGAATGTCTTTTTAAAACGGCAGTTATTGAACGTTTCTTTTGGTCCCATATTTGATAAGACTTAAAAGTATTTTCTAATGGGGTTCCTGCTTCGTACTCATAGGCAATTGAACATAGTCTTCGATATTCCCACATTAGGGCACCGAATAAAGCGAGCGGTTCTACCCCTTCATTTTTTAAACCATTTAACATTAGTGATGTTCTGTCAATATTACCAAGGAATGCGCTTTCAACCATATCAAAAACATTATATCGTGAGCTATCAGCTACCGCGCCAATCACATCTTCAATATCAATAAGATCTTTCTCAATTAATAATACTAATTTTTCAATTTCTTGTTGAGCTGCCAGTAGATTTCCTTCAACACGTTCAGCAATTAATCTTGCCGCATCTTGTGTTATTTTCTTTTGTTTTATTTGTATTCGTCTCTGTATCCAGCCAGGTAGCTGCGCTGGCCCTATTGGCCAGACTTGTATCATTACCCCAACTTTATCAATGGACTTAGCCCATTTATTATTTTTTGTACTTTTATCCATTTTGTCTGAGCTAATAATAAGCAAGGTGCCATCATTTTCTTTTGCAGCATATTCCTGCAGAACGCCTCCACCTTCTCTTCCGGGTTTGGGTGCCGCCATTCGCAATTCAATAATTCGTCGACTAGAAAATAGTGATAAGTTTTTGGTTACTTCATTAATTGAATTCCAATTAAATGATTTGTCTACATTAAATATAATGCGTTCATCATAGCCCCGTCCGCGATAGTGTTTTCTTATGAGATCGATGCATTCCTGTTTTTGTAGAGGCTCATCTCCGCTAACAAAATAAATTGGCGTTGCACTTGAACGTTTTAGGTGTGTGTCAAGTTGGTCAGAGTGCAATCGCATTTATTGCAAAGCTTTATTATTTTGATGAGGATAGCAAGGCTTGTAATCGACGGAGAACTTGACTTGCAGCACGACGTATTAAGTCTTCCTGAATGATAGATTCTTCTTCAAATTCACCTAGTACTGTATTTTCATCGAAGGCAAAATCACGAATAGCACTGATTTTTTCATTTTCAACAATGTAGGTTCCATCGGCATGCATGACATCTATTTTTGCCTGAAATACTATTTGATATTCTTCGACCTTACCTGTTGTTGCAGAGACACTTAACACCGATTTTTCAAAACGCGATTCTTTTAATGTCGCTATAAATGCTGCATTTTGAGATGACGTTGCAAGTGCAGCCCCGGCATTATTGAATTGTGATTTAACTTCATTCGCCAGCACTGGCGCAGAGCTGCTATTGATAAAAATATTATCAACATTAATTGTTGCTGTTTGTGAGCCGCGTAAATGAAAACCACAAGCAGTGGTTAACAATAATACATGAATCAGCAATAGACGGACGCTCATTGATTTTCCTCTTACTGGTTTTTCAATTATTATCGTTGTATCTTACCCTATGATACTACGATGTTCACTAGACGTTCTGGGATTACGATGATTTTTTTAATGGTTTTTCCTGCTAAATACCGTTTTACTTTCTCATCTTCAACCGCCTGATTTTCTATTTGTTTTTGTCTAACATTTTTTGTAACAGTAATCTTTCCGCGGAGTTTGCCATTGATTTGAACAACCATTTCAATTTCCTTTTGTTCTAAGACAGCCGGATCTGATTTAGG